>Ga0247841_10000532_pt1 | contig 98438 bp, 92 predicted proteins | sample LaCruzMarch2015__2_FD_192410 | JGI IMG/M metagenome (GOLD analysis project Ga0247841, IMG submission 192410) | Freshwater microbial communities from meromictic Lake La Cruz, Castile-La Mancha, Spain - LaCruzMarch2015_18m | ecosystem: Environmental > Aquatic > Freshwater > Lake | place: Spain...
TGCATCTAACAGCAAAATGCTTTGCATTTTTTGTAAGATGCAGTATAACAGCAAAATGCTTTGCATTTTTTGTAAGATGCAGTATAACAGCAAAATGCTTTGCATTTTTTGTAAGATGCAGTATAAAACACGTTACACGATCATCCCTGCAGCAACGGTTTCATGGGTGCTTTCATCAATAAGGACAATGCTTCCGGTAATCCGGTTTTGTAAGTAAGGATCAAAGAACAACGGCTGGGTTGTACGTAGCCGGACACGGGCAATATCGTTCATGTTCACGTCGATATTGGTTGTCATTTGTTCCAGGGAACTGATATTAAGTACATAATCAATATGATGAACGATGCACCGGACATCCCGGGTCGTGTGTTTTAATGCGTACCGGCCCTTTAACTGAAGTGGTTTTGGGTTCATCCAGCAAATCATTGCTTCGATGTCGTTGTTTTCTGATGGCACATCCAACGGGCTTACAATCATGTCGCCACGGCTTATGTCCACATCATCGTTCAGGGTCATCGTAACCGACATGGGCGCCCAGGTTTCTGCAAGCGGGCCGTCAAAAGTATCGATGGTTGCTACGCGGCTGGTGATCCGGGAAGGGAGGATAAGAATTTCATCGCCTGGGTGAAAAAAACCCCCTGCAACCCTACCGGCATATCCCCGGTAATCGTGAAATTCGTCGGATTCGGGACGGATCACATACTGAACCGGGAAACGAGGATGTTGCAGGTCGTGGTCCTGGTCAATAGGGATTGTTTCGAGAAGGTTCAACAAGGTACCGGAATGGTTCCAGGTCATATTTTCCGAAGGTTTCACAACGTTATCGCCATGAAGGGCGCTGATGGGGATAAAGTGAAGGTCGGTATTGTGAAAAATGCGATTGGCGAATTCCTGAAAGTCGCCCGAGATGCGGTCAAATACCTCCTGACGGTAGTCCACCAAGTCCATCTTGTTGATACATACGATGATATGGGGTATTCCAAGTAAGGAGGCAATGTAGGCGTGCCGGTGTGTTTGCTCAATCACGCCGTTTCGGGCATCAATAAGCAATATTGCGGCATTGGCGGTAGAGGCACCGGTGACCATATTTCGGGTGTATTGGATATGGCCTGGGGTATCGGCAATGATAAATTTGCGGTTGGGGGTGGCAAAATAGCGATAAGCCACATCGATGGTAATCCCTTGTTCCCGTTCCGCCCTCAGGCCATCGGTAAAAAGGGCCAGGTTAAGTCGCCCGCTGCCTTTTTGGACGCTGGCTTTTTTTACGGCATCCAACTGGTCTTCAAAGATCGATTTACTGTCGTATAATAACCGGCCTATCAAGGTGCTTTTTCCATCGTCAACACTGCCTGCGGTCGTGAACCGCAATAATTCCATGTTCAGATAGGCTTTGTTTGAAAAATTTCGTTCCATTAAAAATAGCCCTCCTTTTTCCGGTCTTCCATGGCCGCATCCGATCTTTTATCGTCGTAACGTCCTCCCCGTTCCGTGACCCGGGTTGCCGCTATTTCCTGGATGATGTCTTCAACGCTGTCGGCCGTAGAAAGGGTTAAGCCGGTACAACTGATATCGCCAACCGTCCGGCACCGAACCCTCCGGCGTTCTGCTTTTTCATCAGGTTTCATCTCCATGAAAGGGGCCTTAGCAAGCCAAACGCCATCGCGGTAAAAGACTTCCCGTTCGTGGGTAAAATACAGGTCGGGCAAATCAATGTGATCGGCAAGGATATATTGCCATACATCCATTTCCGTCCAATTGCTGATCGGAAAAACCCGGAAATGTTCACCCATTCTTTTTTTTCCGTTAAAGAGCCCCCAGAGTTCCGGACGTTGGTTTTTGGGGTCCCATTGCCCGAATTCGTCGCGGTGCGAAAAAAAACGCTCTTTGGCCCTGGCTTTTTCTTCATCCCGCCGGGCCCCGCCAATGGCGGCATCAAACTTGTTTTTTTCAAGGGCATCAAGCAGGGTAACGGTTTGTAAAACATTCCGGCTTGCATTGACCCCTTTTTCTTCGATAACCCTTCCCGTATCTATCGATTCCTGTACCGAACCAACGAGAAGCCTGACGTTTAACCGGGATACCAGCCGGTCGCGGAATTCAAGGGCCTCTGGGAAATTGTGGCCTGTGTCAATATGCAACAAGGGAAATGGGATATGCGCCGGAAAAAAAGCTTTGCGCGATAAATGTACCAGTACTATGGAATCCTTCCCTCCCGAAAACAACAGGACCGGACGTTCAAACTGGGCGGCGACTTCCCGGAGTACATGAATGGCTTCTGCCTCCAGCTCCTTTAAATGGGTTAACTGATATAGGCTCATCGGATCAACCTTGCTATGATTTGCCAAATATCCGTTGCAGCAATGTTTTTTTACGGCCGGTTTCTTTGTCGTCAGAATAATATCCATACCCATACCCGTATCCGTAACCATACCCGTAACCATATCCGTAACCATATCCGTACCCGTACCCATAACCATACGAGCTCCGGGAGAGTTTCACATCATTTATCAGAATGGCAAGGTTGGGAATATTGCGTTGTTCCATATCGTGGATGATGGAACCGAAGATTTTTTTGTGGGTATAATCCTGCCGCACGATGAAAAGATTGGCATCGGCATGTTTCACCAATAAAAAAGCATCGGTCACAAGTCCGATCGGCGGGGTGTCAATGATGATGAAATCATAGATCTCTTTCAGGTGTGAAAACATTTCCGTGCATTTGTCGGAAGCAATGAGTTCAGCAGGGTTGGGAGGTACCGGGCCGGCCATGATGATATCGAGGTTGTCGATGCCCGAAGCCTGGATGATATCTTCCATTTTGCTCTTGTTGATCAGGTACGAACTGATCCCCTCTGTATTGGTAAGGCCAAAGTCCTGGTAGATTTTGGGTTTTCGCAAATCAAAGCCCATCAGGAGGGTTTTTTTGCCATACAGGGCAAAGATGGAAGCAAGGTTAATTGAAACAAACGTTTTTCCGGCAGAAACCATATCGGAAGTAACCAGGATCGTTTGTTTTTCTTTTCCTTTCAGCAGGTAGTTGATGTTGGTCCTGACCGAACGGAACGATTCGGAAATGGTCGATTTGGGAGAGTCGATCACCACGATCTTTCCCGGTTTATCATTATGGATAACATGTCCGATGATGGGAAGCTTGGTTATTTTTTCCACATCTTCCCGTTCCATGACCATGTCGTTGAAGTAGTCTTTCCCCAGGATATAGACAATGGGCAGGATGATGCCAAGGATCAGGGCGATGATGTAATTGAGGCCCTTTTTTGGAAAAACGGGCAATAGCCCTTCGCTTCTGGCTTCGTCCAATACTTCGTTGTCGGAGAGGTTGGCAGCCTGGGTAATCTGTGCTTCGGAACGTTTCTGCAGCAGATAGGTATAAATGGCGTCGGTAAGTTTGAATTTTCGCTCGATCCCGAACAATACCCGTTGTGTTTCGGGGAGGTTCCCGATGCGGGCATTGATGCCGCTAACCCGGTCGTTGATCTCTTTTACCGCAATTTCGTTGGAGTTGATGGCGCTTTTAACATTTTCATAGAGCGCGTTTTTGGTTGTGGCGATCTGAAGGTCGATGGCGCGCAGGCTGGGATTTTTTTCCCTCGAATATTGCGACGCTTCGGTCCGCTTCATGTAAAGGGTTGTCAGTTGCATCGTAAGATCGTTCAAAATGGTATTGTCGATGCCCATCGAGGCCGGGACGATCAGCTCGTCCAGCTTCTGGTTTTTTTCAATATAATCCTTCATGTTCAGGAGGTACTTCGATTTGACCATTAAAATGGCTTTTTCATCCTGAAGGTCCATCATTTTTTCAAAAACCTGTTTTGCTTCGTCATCCAGGTTCATGATCTCTTTGTTGGTCCGGAACTGCATCAGCGCTTTTTCCGATGAATTCAACGAATCGGTGATCCCCTGAAGTTCATTGTCAATAAAGGATATGGTACGCAAAGCCACAATGTTTTTCCGTTCAAGCCCTTTGGCAAGGTACTCTTTGGTAAGCGTATTGAGAAAGATACTAAGTTTATCGGGGTTTGCACCCTTGAGTTTGATTTCAACAATGGACGCTTCCCTGTTAATGGGTTCGATGCTGAAAGATTTAAACTCGGTGACCAACTTATCATAACTGTTGAAGGCAAACGAAAACGAGCGGTTCAGGTCGATTTCGGGATCGAACTTGCCGGTGCGGATCAATTTGAATTTAAAATATTTATTTTCAACGAGTTGACCTACGGAATAGGTCTCATCGAAGGAAATGTTCACTTTTTCGCCCTCTATGTTTTGGCGAAGTGAAAAATTGTAAAAGGCCGCTTCCTGGTTTTTTGCCTCCAGCCGGTATTTGTCGGTTGAAAGAAAAGTGACGTTGAACTTTGTGTTTATGGTTTGGGGGAAGGTCGAATCCATGATAACCTTAAAGGGTGTTTCCCTGAAAAGCTCTGTGGTCACAAAATTATCCATACTGAAATAGGATACCTCGAAGCCGGTTTTGGTTACGGTGCGATAGGTCAGCGAATAGGACGAAAGGACCCCGATTTCGTTTTGGAGGTTTTGCATGTTGTTGAAGAGCCCCATTCCTAAGAGGTCCTGGGGGTTCAACTTGTTTTCCGATTTGTCGGTTATCAGCACGGTGGTTTTAACTTCATAAACCGATGGGGTGTATTTGTTAAAAATAAATGCGATGATAAGCGCTATAAAAATGGTAACGGCAAAAAGGTACCAATAACGGTAAAATTTAAAGAGCAGCGCTTTGTAATCAACCGCATGCTCTTGCTGGGCAAAATCTTGAATATTGTCGTTCACGGGTCAATTATTTTGAGAAATAATTTATCAACAGGAGAGAGGTAGAAATCGATGCAAGGATAATGGCCCAGGGGAAGGTAGTGCCAAGTCCCCAACGTTTGTACCCTAAGGGCATGACGTAAATGATGTCGCTGGGTTGCAGGTAATAGAAATCAGAGTTAAGAATATCGTCGCTGGTCAGGTCCAGATATTGCACCCGGGAGCCCCCTTTGGTTTGCCGGATTAAGGCAACTTTGCTACGGTTTGCAAATTCGGTCATGTCGCCGGCCATGGAAAGGGCTTCGAATATATTGATATCGTCTTTGTAAATGGTAAAAATCCCCGGGCGGCTGACTTCCCCGACAAGCGTAATGCGAAAGTTAACGACTTTCACAACTACATTGGTTTCTTTCAGGTATTCGTTGATCAGTTGCTGGATCATGGATTTGATCTGGTCAACATTAAGGTCCCTGACATAAACTTTACCGACGATGGGGAAATCGATAAATCCTTCCGGCGTGACACTGTAACTGTTCAGGTAGATGGACGCATCGTTGGCGTAATCGTTATAGGAACTGGTCCCCGACTGTTTGTTAAAAAAGATAAAGGCTTTTTCGTCTAAGCTGAAAACACGGATATAGAGGTTGTCTTTGGGTTGGACCTTATACTCCACATCCCGTTTGTTGGAAAAAAAAGAATTGGTATCTTTCGCTTGTTCTTTTTGAAGGTATTTAATTTTTTTCTGTGGCACGCAGGATGTTCCAAGTACAATGGCCAGCAGTATCAGGCTCAGATATTTCGGAAGCAATAACAGGCGATGTTTCATAAACAATAGTGTAAATAATCACGGCAAAAGTACACTTTTTTTTTTAAAACTAAAAATGCCGATGGATGTCTTTATCCTAAAAACTGCCTAAGAAACTGCGATTTCGCCAAGGAGGGTGGCTGAGGTGAAATGAGTGACGCGGATATTGACATACGTTCCGGGGTTTGCTTTTGTTTTAGGGAAAACAAGTACTTTATTCTGGGTATTTCTTCCGAATTGGTGCAATTTCGACCGTTTCGACTCCCCTTCAATGAGGGTGGGAAACATTTTTCCGACGTCGTTTTTATTGCTTTCGAAGGATAAATGTTGCTGCAGGTCGATGATTTCGTTCAACCTTCGTTTTTTAACCGGTTCGGCGATGTTGTCTTTCATGGTTTTTGCAGCCCGTGTCTGGGGACGTTCAGAATATTTGAACATATAGGCGAAATCGTACTTAGCCCATTCCATCAGCGAAAGGGTTTGCCGGTGGTCTTCTTCTGTTTCGTTGCAGAAACCGGTAATGATATCGGTCGAAATGGAACAACCAGGGATAATCTCCCTGATTGCCCTGATCCGGTCCATGTATTGTTCCCGGGTGTAATTACGGTTCATCAGGGCCAGCATATGGTTGCTTCCCGACTGGGCCGGCAGGTGTATGGATTTACAGATGTTGTCATGTTCTGCAATGGCATGGAGCAAGGCATCGGGGATATCTTTGGGGTGGGAGGTGGCGAACCGGATGCGCATGAACGGGTCAACACCGGCAACCTGTTCCAGAAGGTTTGTAAAATCAACCCGCTCTCCGGGCGGTCCCCATTGATAGGAATTCACATTCTGTCCGAGCAGAGTCACCTCCCGGTATCCCTGATTAAACAACTCGCGGGTTTCAGCGACAATCGATCCGCTGTCCCGGCTTCGTTCCCGGCCACGGGTGAAAGGGACCACGCAATAGGAGCAGTAATTTTCGCATCCCCGCATGATCGAAATAAATGCAGTAACGCCATCCGGTCCCCGACGAACTGGTGTAATATCGGCATAGGTCTCATCTTCCGATAGTATGGTGTTGATGGCTTTTTGACCGGAAAATGCCTGTTCGATTAAAAAAGGGAGGTCGCGGTATGCATCGGGCCCGGCGATCAGGTCGAGCAAGTGTTCGTCATCCCCCAGGGCGGTTTTGGTGCGGTTCGCCATACAACCCAACAACCCGATCATCAGCGCAGGGTTCCGTTTCTTTAGCGATTTAAAAAACTGCAATCGTTTCTTCACCCGCTCTTCCGCGTTCGCACGGATTGAACAGGTGTTGATAAAAACAATGTCTGCTTTGTCAGGGTCGATGGTCAAATTGTACCCCCGCTGGGTCAGAATGGATGTAATGATTTCACTGTCAGAAAAATTCATCTGACAACCATAGGTTTCAAGAAAAAATTTTTTCGATTTTTTCATCCTTGTGTATTACCCGTGGGCATGAAAACCGATTAAGCAAAAAAATCGGGACAAAGGTAGTGATTAACTTAATTGTACTACTTTTGTGGCGGATTTCGAAAAATTAAAACGGGTTCCCAATGACAAAGAACTTAGTAATTGTTGAGTCTCCGGCCAAGGCCAAAACCATCGGGGGTTTTCTGGGAAAGGATTTTACGGTCAAATCTTGCATGGGACATGTGGCAGACTTGTCGAAGAAGGGCCTCGGGGTGGATATTGAAAATGGTTTTATGCCCCAATACATTGTTTCGCCCGATAAGAAAAAGATCGTTACGGAATTAAAGAAATTTGCCCAGGGTTCGGAATGGGTATGGCTGGCATCTGACGAAGACCGGGAAGGAGAGGCCATCGCGTGGCATCTGGCAGAAGTGTTGGGATTGGATGAAAAAAGAACCAAACGGATTGTTTTTCACGAAATTACCCGGAGTGCCATTCAGGAAGCCATTGGTTCGCCACGGGGCATTGATAAAAACTTAGTCAATGCCCAGCAGGCACGGCGGGTACTCGATCGGCTGGTTGGTTTTGAATTGTCCCCGTTGTTATGGAAAAAAATCAAACCCTCCCTTTCGGCCGGACGGGTCCAATCGGTGGCCGTTCGTTTGATTGTGGAACGCGAAGAGGAGATTAAAAATTTTCAAATTGCCTCCGCTTTTCGAGTTACCGGGGAATTTCAGGTAAAAAACGGCGAAAAATCTTTTGAGTTTAAAGCCGAACTCAACAAACGATTCTCAACAAAAGAACAGGCAGTTGATTTTTTGGAGAAATGCAGGGCGACCGAATACCTCATTGAAGATATCGATACCCGTCCCGCGAAAAAATCTCCTGCCCCGCCGTTTACCACTTCCACGTTGCAACAGGAAGCATCCCGCAAACTGGGTTTTTCTGTGTCCAACACCATGCGTATTGCCCAGGCGCTTTATGAATCGGGAAAAATTACGTACATGCGTACCGATTCGGTCAACCTTTCGGACCTTGCTTTGTCCTTGTCACGCAATGAAATTTCCGAAAATTATGGTGAACATTACGTTAAAACAAGGAAATTTTCAACAAAAACCAAAGGGGCGCAAGAGGCACACGAAGCCATTCGCCCTACCGCCTTTTCCGTTAAAACCATCGAAGGGGACAAATCGCACAAACGGTTGTATGAACTGATATGGAAACGTACCATTGCCTCCCAGATGGCCGATGCAGAATTAGAGAAAACCAATGTGGTGATTGGAATCAGCAACAGGGATGAAAAATTCATGGCCAAAGGGGAGGTCCTGAAATTTGACGGGTTTCTGAAAGTTTATATGGAGTCGAAAGACGAAGATGAACAAAATGGCGAAGAGGGAATGCTGCCTCCCCTGGTTATCGGACAAAAACCCCTGCTTTTGGAAATGGTTGCCCAGGAAAAATTTACACAGCAACCCTATCGTTATACCGAAGCAACCCTGGTCAAAAAATTGGAAGAATTGGGAATAGGCCGCCCCTCGACCTATGCCCCCATTATTTCGACCATTCAAAAAAGAGAGTATGTCGTTAAAGAGGACCGGCCTGGTTTTTCAAGGGGTTTTGTTCAGATAGTCTTGAAAAACAATACACTGAAAGAAGAACAAAAAACCGAAAATACCGGATTTGAAAAAGCCAAACTTTTTCCCACCGATATTGGCGCCCTGGTCAACAGTTTTCTGGTCCAACATTTCGAAAACATCCTGGAATATAATTTTACCGCCAACGTCGAAGAGGAGTTCGATGAAATTGCCGAAGGGAAATTGGTTTGGAACCAGATGATCCGGGAGTTTTATTTTCCCTTTCACAAACAAATTGAAAACGCCTTAGAAAATTCAGGAAAAGTAAGCGGCGAAAGACTCCTTGGGACAGACCCTCAAACCGGGGCCAACGTTTATGTAAAAATCGGACGGTATGGGCCCATGGTACAAATGGGGAATACCGATGACGATGCCAAACCACGTTTTGCCTCCCTGAAAAAGGGACAAAGCCTCGATACCATTTCTTTGTCCGAAGCACTTGATTTATTTAAATTGCCCAGGGTTGTCGGGGAATTTGAATCCACAGAGGTAGTCATATCCACCGGGCGTTTCGGCCCTTATGTCCGTCATCAATCGGCTTTTTATACCCTTCCAAAAGAAGATGACCCCCTTGCGGTTACGCTGGAAAGGGCTGTCGAAATCATCGTTCACAAACGACAGGTTGACAGCCAGAAAATACTCCACGAATTTCAGGATACCACCGGGCCCATCCGCGTCATCAACGGTCGCTTCGGGGCGTACATCGCATATAATAAGGAAAATTATAAGATCCCCCGGGGAAACGATCCCCTGACGCTTACCCTTGAAGCGTGCAAAAACATCATTGCCAATACAGAACCTTCAAAATCCAAATCGAAAAAGAAAAAGTAATGTCCCATGGATATTCCTGCTTTTTTTGAACCTGTAAACCTGAGCGAATTTCCCAATTCGGAAGGGTCGTCTGCCCAGTCGCGGTTGGGCAATACCATCCATGTTTATTCAGATGTCAGGGATTTTCCCGATCTTACATCCTTCGATATTGCCCTCATTGGTGTAACCGACGACCGCGGGGCTTTGAACAATGAAGGGTGCGGCCTTGCACCGGACAGGATCCGAAAGTATCTTTATCAACTTAATACCGGCCCATATCCCATCAAAATGGTTGATCTGGGCAATGTTAAAAATGGGTTTTCGGTTACCGACACCTACTTTGCGCTCAGTTCGGCCGTTGCCGAATTGATTGCCAACAACGTTGTTCCAATCATCCTTGGGGGAAGCCAGGATTTGACTTTTGCCAATTATCAGGCATATCAGGAGTTGGGCCAGATCATCAACATTGTTGCCGTTGATCCCATCTTTGATCTTGGAAAATCAGAACAGGAAATTACTTCCCAGTCCTATCTGAGCAATATCATCCTGCACCAGCCCAATTATCTTTTTAACTATGCCAACATTGGGTATCAAACCTATTTTGTTGACCAGGATGCGTTAAAATTAATGAAAAACCTCTTTTTCGACACCTATCGCCTGGGCATTGTACGTCAGGACCTGGAAGAGGTTGAGCCGATTGTGCGCAATGCGGACATGCTCAGTTTTGACGTATCTGCCATACGCGGTTCGGATGCGCCTGGTAACGGGAATGCCACCCCCAATGGGTTTTATGGGGAAGAAGCATGCCAGATTGTCCGTTATGCAGGGCTTAGCGATAAACTTACCTCCATCGGTTTTTATGAGGTTAATCCCAAATTCGACCCCACTGGGCAAACCTCCCATCTGGTGGCCCAGATGATCTGGTATTTTATGGATGGTTATTATAACCGCGCCCATGATTTTCCGTTTCGCAACGAAGAGGATTATATCAAATATCATGTCAGCATCAGGGACCATAAGGAAGAGATCGTTTTTTACAAGAGTAAAAAAACCGATCGTTGGTGGATGGAAATTCCTTTACAGCCCGAACAGCGGATCAAGTACCAGCGTCACTATATGGTTCCGTGCTCTTACAAAGATTATCAGGTTGCCTGTGAAAACGATATCCCCGACCGTTGGTGGATGGTTTATCAAAAACTAATGTAACTCCCCTTCAAACCAAAGAAGTCGTTTTTTACGGGCGCCGTTGTACCGGTAGTTTTGAACAAGGCAACCGTTTAAGCCTGGTTTTGACCGGTAAAGGTTCCGTTCCTACCTTTGTAACCGGTCGGGGTTTGCCGATAAAAAGCCTTTCCACCCCGAAAAGTGTTTTTGGGTTTGGGGAAGGGTGTTTTGAAAAAAGTGGCATACCGCCACGGCAAGGGCATCGGTTGCATCGAGGGTCTCCGGTTTTTCGTTCATCTCAAGAAACCGTTGCAGCATCATGGATACCTGTTCTTTCGTGGCCGACCCTTTACCGGTAATGGATTGCTTGATTTTACGAGGGGTGTATTCAAAAATGGGTATTGACCGCGATAATGCGGCTGCAATAGAAACACCCTGTGCCCGTCCAAGTTTCAGCATCGACTGCACATTTTTTCCAAAAAAAGGCGCTTCGATGGCCAGTTCGTCGGGATGAAATTCTTCTATCAGTGCAATCATTCGCTCAAAAATAATTTTCAGGCGTAAAGGATGATTGTCGGATTTGTTTAATTTTAGCACGCCCAATCTGAGTAAAGCCGGTCGGTTTCCGGCAATGCGGATAACCCCGTAGCCCATAATGTTCGTTCCCGGGTCAATACCCAGGATTATCCGTTCGCCGGTCATTGCAGTAAAATGAAAAACAGGTCAAAAGTACGCAAATTCGCCAATCTGGCCATTCAGTTAATCCTGTTGGGCATCACCTATGGTTTTATTTTCCGGCAGGTATTTCTGAAAAATGACCTTCCGGGGATGTTCCAGAACCTCAAGGGAAAACTGGTTGAACCGTTTTTTATTGAAGGATTCGCCCTGGTTGTGTTGCTTATGGCCGTTAATTGGGGAATCGAAAGTTGGAAGTGGCGCATGCTGATCGGGAAGATTGAAAAAATCGGATTTTTTCAATCTTTTCAAGCAGTTTTGACTGGGGTCAGCATTAGTTCTTTTACCCCAAACCGGATCGGGGAATTTTTTGGCAGGGTCTTTATCTTGAAAAAAGCCAGCCATATTGAAGGTATTCTGGTCACCATCCTGGGGAGCATGAGCCAATTGATGATTACCATATTGGGGGGGTCTGTGGCGATCCTGGTTTTTATACCGAATTATTTATCCGCGACCCCCTTGGGCCATGGTTATCTCTATTATACATTTCTGGCTGTGGCCGTAATCTTCAATTTATTGCTTTTAAGTCTTTTTTATAACATTTCCTTTGTTACGGCATTGAAAGAAATCCTTTTTAAAAGGCGGTTCGGAAAATTCCGGAAATTCCTTGGGGTTTTTTCTTTTTATCGTCATAAAGAAATTACCACGATCCTCCTTTTAAGTTTGTTTCGTTATGTGGTTTTTTCTTTTCAGTTTTACCTTCTGTTGCGTATTCTGGGGGTCGTGTTGCCGTTTTTTCATGCCCAGTTGCTGATATCCCTGATATTTTTTATCATGGCCATGATCCCCACCATCGCCCTTGCCGAATTGGGTATCCGTGGTTCCGTGTCGTTGTACATTTTCGGGCTCTATTATTCGCAAATTGGTGTGATGGGCCATGCCTTTGTCCTGCCGGTATTGGCATCCTCCACGCTGTTGTGGTTGATAAACCTTGGGTTGCCTGCCCTGGCTGGCACCTTTTTTCTTTTCCGGTTACAGTTTTTCAGAAACCACAGATAGGAGCATGGTATTGACAACAGTTATAATTACCGGGATTTTGCTCTTTTTGGCAGGGTATGGTTATTTCATCCTGACCTTTACGTTGGGTCTTTATAAACTCGACAAGCAGTGCCGCTCGGGGTCCTATTCCGGGAACCATGACCTCAATGGGTTTAATGCAAGGGTAACCGTCATCATTCCGACACGCAACGAAATCCGGAACATCACAAGGATACTGGATGAAATCAGAAATCAGGATTATCCGGTACATTTATTGGATGTCATTGTAAGCGATGATTTTTCAACCGACCATACCTGTGCTTTTGTTGAGCGGTTTATGCACCATTATCCGGGTTTTCCGCTAGTACTGGTCAACCCCAAAGATAAGGGTCACCTTGGTGGTGAAGGTAAAAAACGGGCCATAGAAAGGGCCATCCGGGTTTCAAAAGGGGAGTTGGTCCTGGCAACCGATGCCGATACCCACCGGGGTTCCCGGTGGGTATCGGCCATGGTTTCGGCTTTTTCCGATCGCCGGGTGAAAATGGTTTTGGGTCCGGTGGTTTTTCAAAACGAGAAAAATGTGTTGCAAAAAATTCAGTCGCTGGAATTTGCAGGATTGATGGGGGTTACTGCCGGGGCTGCATACCTGGGGCGCCCGGTGATGTGCAACGGGGCTAACCTGGCCTATACGGTCGAGTCATTTCAGGCGACCGGTGGTTTTCGGGAGAACCATCAATTTGCATCAGGCGACGATCAGTTCCTGATGGCCGGGATTAAAGAAATGCAGGGAGGACGGGCCATTGTTTTTCAGTATGACCGGTTGGCGGTTGTTTGGACCGAAGCGGAAAAATCGTTCAGCGGGTTTATCAACCAACGGTTGCGGTGGGCTTCCAAAGGGAGTGGCTATCGCGATCCGTATATGATAACCGTTGCACTGGTCACCTATCTGGTTCATTTTTTTCTCCTTACCGGAATGTTGGCCTCTTTCTGGTGGCCACGGCTTTTTTTCATCACTTTTTTTCTATGGATAGTGAAAATTCTTTTGGATTATCCTCTGGTGTTGATGATGACGCGATTTTTCGGGAAACAGGGGTTGCTTGGTTATTATTTTATTTCCCAGGTTTTTCAATTGGTTTATGTAGTAGCGATAGGCCTTTCCGGTTTGGTAGTCCCTTTTTACTGGAAAGGAAGGAAAAAAGTACGTTAACCCCTTTTGCTTGTGAGAAGCGCTTCTGCAATGATCAGGTCGTGGGGGTGGGTTATTTTCAGGTTGTTTACATCCCCTTCAACCAGAATAATTTGTTCCCCGGAAGATTCTACAACCGAAGCGTCATCGGTAAAATATGGGGAGTACGGTTGGGCATAGGCGTGTTTAATGGATTTTGCGCTAAAAACCTGAGGGGTTTGGGCAACAACAAATGCATTCCGGTCAACCGAATGGTTTTTGGCGCCGTCAACCTGTCGGATGGAATCGCTCACCGGGACCACCGGGACCGCATTTCCTTTGAGGCGGGCAGTCATAAAAAGATGGCGGATCAGGTTCGGCGTGATCATGGGTCTTGCCCCGTCGTGGATGGCTATCATCCCATCCTCTGGAATGGCATCCAGGGCGTTTTTTACAGAATGGAAACGGGTTTTCCCACCCACCACCAAGGCATGTGGGACGGTACATTGAAATTGCCTGCACAGATTATTCCAGGCATCAAACTGACCCTCTGGTAGTGTTACCCATATCAGGATGTTTGGAAATGCCTGAAAAAAGGCCTGGATACTATGCATTAGCATGGGTTTGCCCGCTAACAGGAGAAATTGTTTGGGCATATCCCTGTTCATCCGTGAGCCGATGCCTCCGGCAACGATGGCAACTGAATTTTTCAAAAAGGGTCGATTGGATTTAAAGGATCAGCATCGGATTCCCATAGGTAAAAAACTTGTACTTTTTTTCAACGGCAATATCATACGCTTTCATCAGCAACTCATAACCTGCAAATGCAGAAACCATCATCATCATGGGTGATTGGGGAAGGTGGAAATTGGTGATCATGGCATTGGCGATGCTGAAATCATAGGGGGGAAAAATAAATTTATTGGTCCAGCCCCGGTATGGTTTAAGGGTGCCGGCAATGGTCACCGACGACTCAATGGCTTTCATAGAGGTGGTGCCTACGGCAACAACGCGTCCTTTAAGGGCAATGGAGCGATTGACAATTTCGGCCGCTTCAGGTTCAATGATCATCTCTTCCGAATCCATTTTATGTTTGGTCAGGTCTTCAACATCGATGGTCCGAAAATTCCCCAATCCCACATGCAGGGTCACTTCGGAAAACGAAACACCTTGAAGCTCAAGACGTTTCATAATTTCACGACTAAAATGAAGCCCGGCGCTCGGGGCGGCGACAGCTCCTTCATGTTTGGCAAAAATGGTCTGGTAACGCTCTTCGTCCTCCTGGGTTGCCTGTCGGTTTAGGATTTTGGGCAGGGGGGTCTGCCCTAAGCGTTGGATTGTTTTTTTAAATTCTTCGTAGGGCCCGTCGAACAAAAACCGGATGGTGCGTCCACGGGAGGTCGTATTGTCGATTACTTCTGCCACAAGCGAATCGTCGTCGCCAAAATAAAGTTTATTGCCGATCCTGATTTTACGGGCCGGGTCAACCAGAACGTCCCAGAGACGCGACTCGCGGTTTAGCTCACGAAGGAGAAAAACTTCAATTTTTGCCCCTGTTTTTTCTTTTTCACCATATAGGCGGGCGGGAAAAACTTTGGTGTTGTTGATAATAAAAACGTCTTTCTCGCCGAAATAGTTAAGAATGTCTTTAAAATGAGCATGTTCAATGGTCTGTGATTTCCGGTCCAGTACCATCATGAGCACATCATCGCGGAGTTGAGAGGGATGATTTGCAATGAGTTCGGGGGGCAAGTGGAATCGAAATTGGGATAATTTCATGATTTTCGGCCGATTAAAAAGGGCGGCAAAGGTAATGCTTTTTAACACAAAAGTCAAGTGGTTTTATTCTAAAAACAAACCGGAAATATCCTCTCCCTCGCCAATTTTCAGGTGATGGGCCACAATACCCAATGCCCTTGCGGCTTCAACATGTTCTAAAGAATCATCAATAAAGAGCGTTTCACCTGGAATAAGTCCCTTTTCGGCCAGTACCAATTCAAAAATCCCTTTTTCGGGTTTTTGAAGGTGAATTTTGAAAGAAAACCAGGCTTTTTCAACAAGATGGTCAAAATCGGGATAACCAAAACGTTGCCTGAAATCGTTGACATATTTTTGATAATGGATCTCGTTTGAATTGCTCAGGATAAATGTACGATAATCGCCCCTCAACTTTTCTATCAAACGTACCCGGGCTTCTGGTATGTCAAGGATCATGGCGTTCCAGGCCTCATCCAGTTGGGCATCCGTAACCGCCATCGAAAAATTTGGCCTTAAAAGTGCCCTGAACTCCTGAGGGGTTAACGAACCCCGCTCAAAAAGCCGGAACAAATCCCCCTTTTCAGAAACCGAATACGATTCGTTGAATTTTTTTAAACCAAGTTTTTTGAACTTATCTTTCGTCCGCCCCATATCAAGATTGCAAATTACCCCTCCAAAGTCAAAAATGATGTTTTTGATTTGTGGGTTGGGAAAAGGACGGATCATTTTTGAAGCGTTATCTTGCATTGCCAAAAGCGTTACCCCATGATAAATATTGCAAACATCGTAAAAAAATTCTACTTTTGCAGTCCTCATTTCGTTACTCGGAAAAATAAACCGTTTTTTTGAAATTGAGAGGGGCCCATAGCTCAGACGGTTAGAGCAGCTGACTCATAATCAGCTGGCCACAGGTTCAAGTCCTGTTGGGCCCACCCATTTTCACTTCATCCCGTAATCGATCATTATGGCTGAAATTATTACTGAACCCATTGAAAAATACGGGTTAAGCCAACATGCCCGGCCAAAAGTCCTCTTCTCCCGGATCGGCATTGTTGGATGTGGCACGGTTGGCCAGGAACTCGCAATAACAATTTCGAAACAAGGCATCGATGTCGCTTTTTTAGAACTCAACCATGAATTGGTACAACACTCCCTGGACGAGATCAGAAAACAATTGGATTATGAAATCAACCATTGGGGACTGACCCCGGGAGAAAAAAATGCCATCATGTCCAGAATCCGGGGAACCCTTCAGTACTCCGATTTTGCCAACTGTGACCTTGTTATTGAGACCATTAAATCAAAACAGGGGGGGTCGAGCTTTGTCGTGCGCAAAGAGGTTTTCAGAAACATTGAGAAGTACGTGGATAAGAACTGCATCATCGCCACCAATTCATCTACAATCATGGTGACTGAACTCTCTTCGGAACTAACTTACAACGACCGGTGTATCAGTTTTCATATTTCGACCACAGCCCCTGGCGCCAGTGTGGTGGAGCTGGCAAAAAGCCTTCACACATCCGATGCGGTTTATGCCAAGGTAGCCCAGTTTGTAAAACTTTTAGATAAAATCCCCATTGAAGTAACCGAATCCCCTGGACTGATCAGTGTCAGGCTCTATGTGGTGTTGTTGAACGAAGCCTGTGAAGCGCTCATGGAAGGGGTAAGTACCATGGAAAACATCGACCTGACCATGCGCTCAAGTTTTAATATGCCCCTGGGGCCTTTTGAATTTGCAGACAAGGTCGGTCTCGATAAAATTATACGGTGGATGGAAAACCTTTACGGGGAATTTGGATCGACCCGTTACATCCCCAACCCGATTATCAAGAAACTTTTCAGGGCAAACCGGTTTGGCCGCGTCAGTGGCATCGGTTTTTATGAATATGGCCCGGATGGGAATAAAATAACCAGTGAAACTTGTTGTTAACCCCTGCAGCGCGCCGGGTGGTTCCGGGAAATACTGGCAGGGCAGGAAACCGATAACATTGACCCCATGAATATTTTAGTTTTAAATTGCGGGAGTTCATCCATTAAATACCAACTTTTCAATATGGAAACCCGTCAGGTAGCTGGTAAAGGGATTGTTGAAAAGATCGGGCTGAAAGGGTCATTTCTCCGGCATGAGAAACAAAATGGCGATAAAATACGGCTCGAAGGCGAAGTGATCGACCATCAGATCGGGATCGAATATGTCCTTGGGGTTCTTGTCAGCAAGGAACATGGTTGTATCTCCTCCCTGTCGGAAATCAATGCAGTCGGCCACCGGATGGTCCACGGAGGGGAAAGGTTCCAGGAAAGCAGCCTGATAACGGAAGAGACCATAAATGATTTTAAAGCCTGTATCCCCCTGGCCCCCCTTCATAACCCGGCAAACCTCAAAGGCGTCTTTGCCTTGCAGCATTTGTTGCCGGAAGTCCCTCAGGTTGCCGTTTTCGATACCGCTTTTCATCAAACCATGCCTCCGCGTGCATACATGTATGCGATCCCATACTCTTTGTATAAAAAATACGGTATCCGGCGTTACGGGTTCCATGGGACCAGCCATTATTACGTAGCCCATAGGGCCTGTCAGATATTGGGAGTTCCGATACATTCCCTCAGGATCGTTACCTGTCATCTTGGAAACGGATCGTCTATGGCAGCCATCAAAGATGGAAAATCAATCGATACTTCCATGGGACTGACCCCCGTTGAAGGACTGATTATGGGGACCCGGTCGGGCGATATGGATTTGGGGGTGTTTACTTTTGTAATGGAAAAAGAGGAATTGAACATCCATGTGGCCAATACCCTGGTAAATAAACACAGCGGGATGCTGGGGATCACCGGGGTCTCATCCGATATGCGCGAAATTGAAAAAGCGGCGGAAGCGGGAAACGAAAGGGCCATGCTCGGGCTTGAGATGTTCCGTTACCGGATAAAAAAATACATCGGCGCTTATGCCGCAGCCCTGGGAGGGCTCGACCTGCTGATCTTTACGGGCGGGATTGGTGAAAACGATCCTGTAACACGCGAAAGCTGCTGTTCTGGGATGGAATATATGGGGCTTGAATTTGATCAGGAAAAAAATGCCGGGATCCGGGGCAAAGAGATGCTCCTGAGCAAACCGCAATCCAGGGTGCAGGTCATGACAATCCCAACCAACGAAGAACTTGTCATCGCAGAACATACATTCCGGATTGTTACGGAATCCGGGATTGGGGAAAATAATTAATCCTAAAATCCGGTATGATGAAAAAATGGATTCGGTTTTTACCTTTTTATTTTGCTCTACTTATGGGTTCTTGGTCAGAAGCACAACAAGTTCAGGGTTTTCATGAGTGCCTTTTTGTCAATGCCTTAAACGATACCCTTCCGTATCAGTTTTTTATCCCCAACTCCCCCGGGGAATCCAAACTTCCCCTGGTGCTCTTCCTGCATGGTTCCGGCGAACGGGGATCGGATAATAAAAAACAATTGACCAACGGGGTTTACAACTTTGTCTCTTCCGGGAACCAGGAAAAATATCCCTGTTTTGTCGTCGTGCCCCAGTGCCCGGAAAATAACCGCTGGGTAGAGGTGGATTTTCGAAAACCATATCACAAACAATCTGACCGGATTTCAAAACCATTGGGCATGGCCCTCGATTTGATCGACTCGCTTGCCAATCACTATGCGGTCGATAAACAACGGATTTATGTTACCGGCCTCTCCATGGGCGGCTTTGGCACCTGGGACCTGATTGAGCGATATCCTGCCTATTTTGCCGCAGCAATTCCTGTTTGCGGGGGCGGAGACGAACTTCTTGCCGGTCGGTTGGTAAACATCCCCATTTGGGCTTTTCACGGAAAAAAGGACAATGTGGTGATGCCTTCACGGTCGGAAAATATGATCCATGCCATCCGAAAGGCGGGCGGACAACCACGATGTACCATTTATCCCGATCTGGGACATGCCTGTTGGAATGAAACGTATTCCGATCCGGAATTGTTTGAATGGTTGTTTACACAATCCAACCCGCGTCGTTAACCTTCTTTTAAACCCTTTTAGATACACCTATTTGTAAAATATTATGGCCACCCGGATCTGCCCTTCCCTGTTGTCCCTGATTTCCCTTGTTTTTTTTTCCTGGATGGTTGTCCCGAATGGGTATGGCCAACAATGGGATTTTATCAAGGAAAAAGAGGGAATAAAAATTTATACCAGAAAAGAAGCCAATTCTTCGTTGAAACAATTTAAAGGCGAAGTTGACCTTCATGCCCCGCTCGAAAAGGTTTATGATCTGTTGGGAAATGTTAAAAATGTGGATTGGTGGGACAAAAACCTGAGGGAAATCAAGGTATTGCTTTATGAAAAAGACAAACACATTCAGTATTATCTGATATATGATGTGCCCTGGCCCCTGACTGACAGGGACCTATGTGTTGATGCAAAGATAACGACCGATCCGGTCACCGGTATCCGTACCATCTATTCCACGCCGATGCCCAATCTTGTCCCGGAAAAAGCCGATTTGGTCCGGATTAAGGATTATTGGCAACGTTGGGTTATTCACCCTGTTGGGAAGGAAATTGTTCATATCACTTTGGAAGGATATGTGGATCCGGCGGGCAATGTGCCTGATTGGCTGTACAATATGGTCATTACCGAAACACCATTGAAAATTATCCGTGGCATCAAAGAACGGTTGGAAACTAAAAAGTAGATTGTTCATAAAAATTTTTAGCTTTGCGTCGCACAAAACGCCCAAACCGTTTTACCATGGAATTTCTTTATATTGTCATTGGTATGGTACTCATTTTTGATTTTATCAATGGGTTCCACGATTCTGCCAATTCGATTGCTACGGTTGTTTCAACAAAAGTGCTATCACCGTTTACCGCAGTGACTTTTGCCGCATTTTTCAACTTTGTTGCCTATTTGCTGTTTAGTTTAAAAGTTGCTACCACCATTGGCAAAGGCGTGGTCAACCCTGAGGTAATTAACCTTAATGTGATTGCAGCAGCCCTGTTTGCTGCCATTGTATGGAATTTGCTTACCTGGTGGTGGGGATTTCCATCAAGTTCGTCGCATACCTTAGTCGGTGGATTGGTCGGGGCTGCCGTGGCCAAAGCAGGCTTTGGTTCGGTGGTCGTTGGAGGGGTAGTAAAAATTGTGGCTTTTATTGTCATCGCCCCGGTTATGGGAATGGTTATCTCCTTTCTGATCTCGGCCCTTGTTTTACGGATCAGTAAAAATTATTCCCCAACAACGGTGGATAAACATTTCAGGAGGTTGCAGTTGTTATCGGCCGCAGCTTTCAGCCTTGGCCATGGGGGCAACGATGCCCAAAAATCAATGGGGATAATCTGGGTGGCACTTATTGTTACGGGACATGCTTCGCAAAATGATCCAATTGCAGGATGGATCGTTCTTTCCTGTTATTCGGCCATCGCTTTTGGGACTTTGTTTGGTGGCTGGAGAATTGTTAAAACCATGGGGCAACGAATCACCAAACTGAAACCATTTGAAGGTTTCTGTGCTGAAAGCGCAGGTGCCCTTACCCTTTTTGGCGCTACCGAACTGGGGATCCCGGTGAGCACAACCCATACCATCACCGGTTCCATTATCGGAGTGGGCGCATCCAAAGGGGCATCGGCGGTAAAATGGGGGGTTACGACCAAAATATTTTATTCCTGGATTCTTACCATTCCCATTTCAGCGCTTATCGGCGCGGTCGCTTTTTATATCTTAAATTCAACCCTTTGACCTGATCCATTCAATTAATATCCTGATCCATGAAAATAGATTCGTTGCTCAAAATTTTCGTCCCGAAAGACGATTCGTTTTTTCCCCTTTTTGAAGACGCGGCCAAAGTGCTGATTCAGGCTTCCGACTTGCTGAAACAGTTGATGCAAACAGAAACTTTCGAAGAAAGAGACCCCATCATAAAAAAGATCAAATCGATGGAACACCAGGGCGATGAAATTACCCATAAAATTTACCAGCAATTAAACAAATCGTTTATTACCCCCTTCGACCGCGAGGATATTCAGGAACTGGCTTCCTCCCTCGATGATGTGGTTGATTATATCAATGGCACTGCACAACGAATCGGCCTCTATAAACTGAAAATGATCCACCCGGGTTTTGTCCTTTTTGCCGATATCATTATGGACGCTGCCAGGGAGATCGAATTCTCCCTGCACGGGTTGCGGCATTCCGGTAAAAATCATACAAAAATTATTCAGTCGTGCATCAACCTGAACACCTTAGAAAACAGAGCCGATGACCTTTATCACGACGGAATTTCACAACTATTTGAAAATGAAAAAGATACAATTGAATTGATCAAGACCAAAGAGATCTTTGCCACGCTCGAAAAATCGGTCGATATGGCTGAAGACGTCTCTGATGTGATCAAGACAATCCTGATAAAATTAGCTTAGCCTTCCTCTTATCCGGTAATTTTTATTTTTTCTTTAAAAACAACGCTACATTACGAAATCATTACGTTTTCATTAACAAAACGTTAAATCGTAATGTGTTGTTCCCTGCTTTGCGATATTTGCAGGAAAACCGTTGTATGAAAATATCGACCTGTCAGTTCAATGATAGCTATTTCCCTATTATGGATGGAGTAGGGATGACCGCACACAGCTATGCGCATTGGCTGAACGAAAAATATGGAAAAAGTGTTTTGGTCGCCCCCAGGGTAAAAGGTTACAAGGATACGGCATCGTATAAAGTTTACCGGTTTAAATCGTTGCTGCTCCCTGGGATGAACCCTTACAGGATTGGCCTTCCATTGATTGATGTTACCTTTCAAAAAAAAATAAAAAAAGTTAAGTTTGATCTCTTACATGCCCACTGTCCCTTTATCAGTGGCCAATTGGCGGCAAGGCTCTCCCGGAAACTTGAAATCCCCCTCGTGGCAACTTTTCACACGAAATACAAAGAAGATTTTAAGAAAGTAATCAACAACGATTTGTTTATTGATTTTTTGCTGAACATCACCCTCGATTTTTACAATTCGGCCGATCTGGTTTGGGTTCCCAATAAATCCACCGGTGAAACATTAAAAGAATACGGATTTACCGGTTCGTATGAAATAATGCCCAATGGGACCGATATGCAGATACCCGACCGTTCGAAATGGTTAAAATTGCGAAAAAAGGGGCTTCAGTCCATTGGCGTTTCAGGAAATGAGTTTATTATGCTTTTTGTGGGGCAGCATCGTTGGGAAAAAAATGTTAAAATGATCCTGCAGGCCTTAAAAATCATTAAATCGAAAGGTCATGCCTTTACCATGGTTTTTGTTGGCGAAGGATATGCCGTGAAGGAGATGAAAAAAATTGTTAAGGATTCGGACCTGACAAATAACGTCGTTTTTCTTGGGGTCATTACCGACCGGCAGGAGCTTCAAACCATTTATGCATCCGCAGACCTGTTTGTTTTCCCCTCAATATACGACAATAGCCCTCTGGTGATGCAGGAAGCCGCAGCATTTGATATCCCTTCCATTGTTGTTCGCAACAGCTCTTCTGCCGAAGATATTCTGGATGGGATAAACGGGTTTCTGATCGACAATAACGCCGACCATTTGGCAAAAACCATCATGGAACTGATGCAACACCCTGAATCCATCCAAAGAGCTGGGGAAGGGGCCAGGAAAACGATTTATCACCCCTGGGAATCGATTGTTGACGACGTTTACCTTCGGTACCTTGACCTGATTAAAGCATCATAAACTGATCTCTTTTACCAACTCCTGAAAAGTCTCTTTGTAACTGGGCGCTTCGGGTTGTTTGATGGCTGCATGATAGGCCTGGGCAAAAAGGTCTTCCCGATATCGGTAAATGCTCCATTTCCCCTGATGGTATTCAAGGGCCGAAAGGTTTTCTACCCAATCGCCTGAATTTAAATATACAACTTCTTCATTGTTTCTGACAATGCTGCGGATTTCCGGCTGGTGGATATGGCCGCAAACCACATGGGTATATCCTTTTGACAGGGCTATTTTTGCCGCTGTTTCTTCAAACTTGTTGATGTACGAAACCGCCGATTTGACACTGTTTTTGATGCGCCGGGAAAACGAAATTTTTTCCTGTCCGAATGAAGTCAGCGTAAGGTTGATCATACTGTTCAGTAAAATCAGCAAATCATAACCAACAGAACCAAGTTTTGCCAACCATTTGCTGTATTGCATCGTGATATCAAAAACATCTCCATGAAAAAACCACATTTTTTTCCCGTCCCGTTCCAGAACAAGTTTGTTTACAAGTTTAAAAGAGCCGATTTTTAATTTCACGAATTTCCGCATCAACTCGTCATGGTTGCCGGTGATATAAACAATGTTTGTGTTCTTGGCAACCAAACCAATCAGGTGACGGATTACCATCAAATGCGATTTTGGGAAATATCTTTTACGGAATTGCCAGATGTCAACAATATCCCCATTCAATATCAGTGTTTTAGGGCGAATGCTTCGCAGGTACATCAACAATTCCCTCGCATGGCACCCAAAAGCGCCCAGGTGCGTGTCGGATATGACAACCAGCTCGACTTCCCGTTTTTTAATGACCTTTCCTGGCATAGTTAAGGAGCAAAATTATCCGCATTCGCGATGCCAGATGTTAATTTTATGTTATTATTTCATTAATCAAACATTAAATAAACTTTAAGGAATTGTTAAGTCTGTCAATTTCTGTTTATTATCGTGATCTTTGCAATTTAAAATAGGATTATCATGCAAAGCAGAAAAACCAATACCAAAGAAAATTATAAAAGAAAAAGTGGCATGCTGCCATCGCTTCGCGGGATGTTTATTTGTCCGGAAGCCATCCAGTCGTTTGGGGATAATATCTCCGATTTTTCCTTCACGGAATTTTTTGAATGGATGAACTTACGGCTTGCAGAAAGCCAGTTTCATGAGCGGATGCCGGAAAAGTCAAAGGCACGGATGATGGATGATCCGGGTGCGGGCCTTTTTGTTTTTTAATATCCCTGGTTCGGAGCAATGAGGGAGAAAAATATTGACAATAACCGCGCTTTATGGTTAAGCGATACCTTTGATGATCAGAATGGCGTTTCCACGGCGTTACAAGCGGTACATCAGGAGATAAAGTCACGCAACCTGCCCGTGGACCTGATGGTGTGCAGCAAAACCCTGCAATCCGACGACCATCTCATCGTTATCCGCCCGGTCAGGGAGTTTGCCCTTCCCTTGTACCGGCAACAACCGTTTCGGGTACCCAACTATTTTTCAATCCACCGTATTTTCCAAAAGGGCAAATACAACAGGGTGATCTGTTCTACCGAAGGGCCCATGGGACTGGCAGCCCTTTATCTAAAAAACAGGTTTTCCGTTGAAGCTACATTTTTTCTTCACACCGACTGGATTACTTTTGCCAGGGATGCCCTGGCGATGGAACAAACCGGGTTAGACAGGATGGAGCGTTTAATCTTGTTTTTTTACAGGCGTTTTAACAACATTGTTGTATTAAATACCGATCAGCAGCAGTGGCTTATCCGCAATCCCATGGGATTTGAACCTTCCCGCGTTTTTCTTTCTGCGCATTGGGCCGATGCGCAGTTTACCGAACTTCCGGCAGGGCATTATACCGGTTATCCGTTTGATGTTCAGCAACCTGTTTTGCTTTATGCAGGACGGCTAAGCAAAGAAAAAGGAGTGTTTGACCTTCCTGAAATTTTCAGGATGGTTCGGGCTGTTTTCCCTGAGGTTCAGCTTGTCGTTGCGGGAACAGGACCGGCCGGAGAAGAATTGCAGGAATTGATTCCCGAAGCCTCTTTCCTTGGTTGGGTCAGCCACGAGGCAATGCCTTCGCTTTTTCATGTGGCCGATATTCTTATCCTGCCTTCCCGGTTTGATACTTTCAGTTGTGCAGCACTGGAAGCGCTTGGGTGCGGATTGCCTGTAGCCGCATACAATGTCAAGGGGCCCAAAGATATCATCCTCGATTCAGTCAATGGGTTTCTGGTAGAAACACCACAGGAAATGGCCGGAAAAACAGTGGAATATCTTCTCGACCCGGCGTTACGTATCTATATGAAGAAGGCGGCCGTTCAAAGGGCCAACGAATATAAACCTGGCCCCATCATGGACCGCCTGCTTCAGGATATCGGAATCAAAACAGAAACCTGTCTGTTTGAATGAAGCGAAAAAAGAAAAGATTGTGTCCCGGTTCGGAAAAGGTTTGCAAGTATTGAGCTTTTGTTCCTCCCGGTATAACTGCATCTAACATAAAAATGCTTTGCATTTTTTGTAAGATGCAGTATAAATCTATAGTGAAAGAACGGAATTCTCCGATCCAAGCCCACTCGAAATAAAGGAATCGGCTTCTGGATCGTTTTCCCACTTCGAACCATCGACCAGGTAACGGAATTGGTGTTCTTTCCCTGTTTCAAGGTCAAGGGATACGGACCAGGTCCCTGTCTTTGCTTTTTTTAAAGGGGTCTCCCCAATTTTCCAATTGTTAAAATCACCGACCAACAAAATGGATGACGCAGTATTATAACTTTCCCCGGAAAGTGAAAATTTAACTTTACAAACGGGTTTTGCTTTCAGGAATTTTTTTTCAATACTCATAACAGAAAATTTAATTTGAAATAAATCGGGTGCAAAAATACAATATTTTTTTTATTCCGATTATCCACCATCGGGAATGTGATTTTGGCTGACTTAAATAGTTGCATTTTCCGTTTCCCCACCTTACCTTTACCTCCGATTTCTCTTGAAGAAGAAATAAAGCAACAATGAAAAAGAAAAGTAAGTGTCCGGAAAAAGAAAGGAAACCCGGGAAAAAAATGATCGAAAAAACAGGAAAGGCAATGAAAGAAGGATTTTATCTGGAAGCCGTTTGGATACTTTCCTCCATTTTTGAACAGAAGATAAGAACGCTTTTTTTCAGGATTGAAAACCAAAAACCGGGAGCTGGGCTATCGCTTGAACAATGCCTAAAAAAGTTAAAACACCTCCACATAACGGGCAAATACCCTTTGCTTACCACCCATATCAGCATTCTCCTGGTGGATGAAACCCGAAATTGGAAAAACCAGCGCAACACCATGATGAAAGATATGCTTGATGTTCATGTTTCCAAAGTCCGGATTGAAAAACTAGCCATGGAGGGGATAGAATTATTGAAAAAATGGAACCTGGCATGGAAAAAGATGAAAGATGAATTGAAAAAGTCGTTGCCTCCGCCATCGCCCTTATGAGAAACTTTTCCTTTCTGCTGCCTGCCATCTTTTTTCTATTGAATACGCATATTTGTGCCCAAATACCTTATGACCGGTGTGTTCTTGATAGCCTGTTGCTGTTAAAACCGCCTCAGAACAGCAGCCAGCATGCCGAAATACTGATTGCAACGGCACAGCTTATCTGGGATTCGCTGCCCGAAAAAGCACAGGGATACCTTAAAACTGCAGAAAAAATCGCCACGGCCGAAAACAACAAGCAATTGGAAGCCCGGATTAAATATGTTTCCGGAACCTTTTTTCATCACCGGGAACAGTTCTTTTACGCCCAGGAAAATTATCTGGCAGCACGTTCCCTCTATGCCCGGGTGGGTGATTCCATGGGGATGATATCTGTTTATATAAGCTTAGGCAACCTTAGCATGGAATTGGAAAATATCCAAAAAGCTGAAAATTATTTCCGGCAGGCAATGGAACTGGCATCCATCGTAAATAATGAGGCTGAAACCGCCAAAATCCATAACTTCCTGGCCACGGTAAATCAGCTAACGGGAGATACCGTCAAAGCCATGCATCATTTCAGGGAGGCCCTGGAAATATACCGGAAGAATGGCGATGAAAAGAATGGCTTTTATATCAGGTCAAACATTGGTACTTTATTAATGGACCAAAAGAGGTTCACAGAAGCATTGCGCTATTTTAAGGGGTTAATCCGTCAATCTAAAACTTCCAATGCTTTGGTAATGAGTGTTCTATACACCCGGATAGGCCATATTTATCAACAATTGGGGCAATACCAAAATTCTTTGCTCTATAATTATAAAGCCTTGGCACTTCGCCGGCAGGGGGAGTTCCCCTCTTTTTATAACAGTTCATTGATCAATATTGCCGGGGATTATTTTCTGCTTGATCGTCCCGATTCCGGGCTCTATTACGTGAATAAAGGAGTATGCCTTGCCCGGCAAATGAATCAGAAAAAACTGATTTTGAATGGATATCGCCATTTATATACCTATTATCAAAGGAAGGGCCGGTATGATAAAGCGATTGAATATTTTCGGATCTATGCTGCCTGTTCCGATAGTATGGTAAAAGAACGCAATTATGGTTATGTTTCTATTGTAGAAGCCGATCAACTTATTCAACGCATGGAGGAGTCCAATGCTTTTCTGACTGGGCAAAATAAAATCCAAACACTGGCCCTCTCAAACCAGAAATTGCGACATGTTTTCGTACGCTTCCTTGTTGTCGGCAGCCTGGTATTTTTGATCATCGTGTTGATTGGTTTTTTTTATAACCGGAAAGCCAGACAAAATTTACAGGCAGTTTATTTGCGGCTGACCTACGAAAAGAGTGAAAAGGAGGTTCTTTTGCAAAGGACCCTGGAGCAGGAACAACAGTACCGGTTTCTGTCCGAAAATTCGATCGACTTTATCACCATGTTGACCGATAAAGATAAGCGGAGCTATGCTTCCCAATCTTCCCTGGGGATTTATGGTTACACCCCTGGCGAAATGCTCCAAAAAGGGCCGTATGACCTTATCCACCCTGATTTTATTCCATATTGTGAACAGATTTTTTTGAAGATGTTGAAAACCAGGACCGAAGGGCAGTTTATTTATAAAGCCCGAAAGTCGGATGGCTCTTTTTTTTGGGTCGAGAGTGTCATGAACCCTATTTTTGACCCTATCACGGGAGAAATTAAGGAAGTTGTGGGCGTTACCCGCGATATACAGGAACGAAAAAACAATGAATTTAAAATTATGGAAAGCATCAGGCAAAAAGAAAACCTTTTAAAAGAAATCCATCATCGGGTTAAAAACAATTTTGCAATCCTGGTCAGTTTGACCAACATGCAGATTGACCAGAGCGAAAACCCGGAAGTCCGGCAATCGTTGATCAACCTTCAATTACGGATACGCACCATGGCACTGGTCCATGAAATGCTTTACCGGTCGAAAGATCTGGAAAAAATATCCATTCCCGATTATTTACGCTCCCTGGCATCGATGGTAACCGGTACCTATAACCGAAGGGATATCCAGGTTTCAGTGGAAGCCGATGAGGCCGTAATGGACATCGAGTCGGCGATCCCGCTCGGGCTGATCATTAACGAGATTTTGAGCAATGCTTTCAAACACGCTTTCCCGGGAGACAAAGCAGGCAATGTCTGGATCCGGCTGGAAAACCATCGGGATGGGAATTTTTATCTTACCATTCGCGACGACGGTATTGGGCTCCCCGATCTTTTTATTTATGAAAAAACCCGGACCATGGGGCTGCAAATTGTTCAAATCCTGGAGAAACAACTCGAAGGGAAAGTGACGCTTGAAAATAACCATGGAACCCTCTTTACGATATCATACCCAATCCGCCAGGAGCACAATTTCGTTCAGGGTTGAACCCTATTTTTGCAGCCAGACACTCAACAGGGTAAGAAGTTTTTCTGTTTGTACCGGTTTGGACAGATAGTCGCTGGCCCCGGCTTCGATACATTTTTCGCGATCGCCTTTCATCGCTTTTGCAGTCAGCGCAATGATGGGCAATTGTTTAAACCTGGCATCTTTTCTGATTTCGCGCATAGCAGTATAGCCGTCAATCTCGGGCATCATGATGTCCATTAAAACCAGGTTTGTATCGGGATTGGCCTGAAGTTTTTCAATGCCTTCCCGGCCATTTTTGCCGATGAGGATATGAACTTTTTTTTCTTCCAGGATTTTTGAAAGCACAAACACATTGCGCATATCATCGTCACAGATAAGTATCTTTTTGTTTTCGAAAACCGAATCGGGAAGAAAACTTGGGGTGGATGGCATGGGTTCAGGTTCTATGGTAACCGTTTCCCCTTTGCCTTTGACCGGGGAGTATAACCGCTCTGGCTGCGTATTTTCGACCGGGTTAATGGGCAGGTATAAAATAAAGGTCGATCCTTCATTTTCTTCGCTCCTGAGCTGTATTTCACCGCCCAGGATCCGGGCAAGGTTGCGCGAGATGGTCAACCCAAGGCCTGTTCCGCCAAATTTTCTGCTAATGGTCCCGTCGGCTTGCTGAAATGCTTCGAAAATAACTTTTGCTTTTTCTTCCGAAATTCCTATACCGGTATCTTTGACCTGAATTGCCAGTGCGTTCCCCGATGTTAAGCCCGGATGTGTGAAAACGGTATGGTTGTCCGGACGGTAAACCTTCAGGGCAACGCTCCCTTTTTCAGTAAATTTAATGGCGTTCGACATGAGGTTTTTCAGGATTTGCATCACCCGCTGGGAATCGGTCATGATATAATCGGGGAGGTTATCGCCCAGTTCGGTTACCAGCGAAATGCCTTTTTTATTGGTTATGGGCGAGAACGTGCGGATAACATATTCCTCCAGGTCTTCAATATTCATCTCTTCGATGTCGATCTCCATCCGTCCTGCTTCCACTTTCGATAAGTCCAGGATATCGTTTATCAGGTCAAGAAGGTCTTTCCCCGATGCATGGATTATGTTCGAAAATTCGATTTCTTCGGGGGTCATTCCCTGGTTCTTGTTGGTTGCCAGGAGTTCAGATAAAACCAGGATGCTGTTCAAAGGGGTGCGCAGTTCGTGCGACATGTTGGCTAAAAATTCTGATTTATAGCGACTTGCAATTTCCAGGGCTTCTGCTTTTTGTTTGATTTCCTGCTGGGCCAATTCCAATGCCTCATTTTTCTTGCGGATATCATCGCGCTGCAATTCCAGAACCTTGGTGCGCTCTTCGAGCTCTTCATTGATTACCCTTAGTTCTTCCTGTTGGTGCTGAAGGTTTTCTTCTGATAGGCGCAACGCTTTGGTTTGCTCTTCGAGTTCCTGATTGATCTGATGCAGTTCCTCTTTTTGTTCCACCAGTTCTTTGGCCTGTTCCTGCGTAGTGGAGAGCAATTCCTGGACACGGTCCCTCGAACGGGCCGTATGGATGGCCACCGAAATATTATCGAGGGTAACTTCTAAAAAGAGTTGTTTTTGTTCGTCGAACGGTTCAAAAGAGCCCAATTCGACCACGCCTATCAATTGTCCTTCAAAAATAAAAGGGGAAACAATAAAATGTTGTGGCAAAATCTTTTCCGGGCCGATATTGACGGCAGGTGCCTGGTATTCAGAAGCAAAAAAAGTAATTGTTTTACGCTCTTTGGCAACCTGTCCGATTACCCCGTCCCCAAGGGTCAAGGTTGTTTTCACCGATTCGTTGCCGTTCATGGCAAAGGTGGCAGCCAGGCGGAGGAGGTTGCTGTCGTCATTCAAATACAACAATCCAAACTGAGCATTGAGGTACCGTGATAAAAAGCTGATAATCTCTTCGGTAAGCAACGGTATGCTTTTTTCCCCCCTGATTTTTAAACCCAAATCATTGATTCCGGTCTTTAACCAGTCCTGGTTCATGATTTCAATGGATGCTTCCCGGAGTTTCATGGTCATCTCATAGAGGGCAATCCCAAGGGTATCTTTATCGCTGCGGGGCATGACATTGGTCGAATAATCCCCACTGGCAATGGCTTTTGCCTGTTTGACCACATTTTTAAAGCTCTCGACCATCTGGTTCATGGAAATGGCCATGACATCTTTATCGCTTCGTACGGTGACCGTTTTTCCGTAATCGCCGAGAGCGACCGACTGGCTTACATCGGCATACGACCGGAGTGAATGGACAAGCCAGTTGAACGTGTCTTTCATTTCTCCCACTTCGTTGTTGGCCACCCGGATGTCGCGCAAAATCAATTCACCATGGGCTACCTGTTTGGCCCATTCCGAAATTTTCTTGATGGGGTTGACAAAAAGGCGGGTTACAAAGCTGGAAATGATAAAGACCATAATGGTGGTTATGATCAGCGAAATTTGAGCAAACGATGAAAGTTTCCGTGCAACCAGATGGGCTTCGTCAAGATCAATTTCTTCTACCAGTGCCCATTTCATTCCCAGTTTTTCCAGGACATTGATGTTTTGGTAAAGTCCCATGACGTAAGTGCCGTTTGCATTTTTATAGATGCTGACATCCTCAATGATGGGTTTAGCGTCGGGAGAAAGGAAAATGTTGTTTACTTTAACCCCTTGCCACAGCTTTGTTTTATCGTTTTCCTCACTTTTTTTCAGGATTTGCGCCTTATCGCCAATTTTGCTGGCCGACCTGAGTTTTAAATCCAGCCCGATCAGGTAAACCCGTCCTGTAGTCCCGAAACCAATCCCATATTGGATGATGTTGTCGATTTTTTCCGGTGATATTTTAATTAATACCACCCCCATTTTCTCGCCCGATGCAGTGTAAACAAGCCGTCCCATAAAACTGAACAGTTCATTGCCTTCAGGCGGAAAATAGGCCAGATCGGAAAACATGGGTTTACCGGTGAGAAAGATTTTTTTACAGGTTTTTCCAAATTCGGTTTCTGATAAAGGGCCGGAAAACACATCTTGCCCGAGTTCAGGGGTTTCGTTGAGCTGAAACAGCAATTTTCCTTTGGAATCAACAAAAAACACATCATTGATCCCTTCGGGCATATAGGCCTTTTCGATGGCAATCAACAATTCCCGTGCGATTTTTTGTTTGTCTTTTTTTAACAGATCCGGAGCAGGCCCATTTTTGGTTGTTTCTGTGTCCTGTTGTATCCGTTCTAAGTTGTTCAGGATACCCTGGTCGCGGGTTATGTCTTCAAGATAAACGGAGAGTGTTTGAAAATAGTTTTCAAGGTAGTTCATTCTGAGTTGGGCAGTGGTAAACAGCGATTTTTTGGCCATGATGTTCAACCCTTCGTAATAATAAAAGAAGTTGATATAGCTCAGGGTTGCCAGAGGGATCAGGGAGATGGCCAAAAACCACAGCAACAATGTTTTACCGATTCCCATATTTTTCAGCGTCCGGTAATCGAATTCAACAATCCTACGCTTCAGGTCACGAAAAAAACGGTTGATCATAAAAAGTCCGGTTATTTTGAGAAACACATTTTTTCTATGGTATGAAAAATATCTTCAGGGTGTAAAGGCTTGGAGATGTAATCGTTCATTCCGGCTTCGATGCATTTTTCCCGGTCGCCTTTCATGGCATTGGCCGTGAGTGCGATAATTGGGGTGTTTGCATTTTTTCCGTTTTTATTTTTACGGATTTCCCGGGTGGCTTCAAACCCATCCATTTCCGGCATCATCACGTCCATAAATATCAGGTCGAACACAGTTTCATCCGATTTTTCAAGCGCCTGTAGCCCATTGACGGCAGAGGTGACTTCCCATCCTTTTTTTGATAAAAGCTGGACAACAATTTTCTGGTTGATTAACTGGTCTTCAACCAATAAAATATGGAGTTTGCGCCCGGGTATAATTTCGGCCGTCGGGGGGAGGTCCCCTGTTGTTGGGGTGGGAAGATTAAATTCGGCCCGGAAAACCCGTTGTATGATTGATTTTAGTTCTTTTTGCAACACGGGCTTGAAAAGGAAAAAACGGGTATCGGAAGCCTGGATCATACGGATTGAATGGATCGATTTATCGGCGGTAATGGCGACCAATTCCGGTAAGGGGCCCGGAACCTTTTTTTTGATCAGGTCAAGGATGGATTGTCCGTGAGGATCCTGGAGTTGCGGGTCAAAAAAGAGGACCCCGAATTTTTTCCCTTCCGGGCCCTGGAGGTGCCTGAATGCCTCTTCAAGAGAGAAAGCCAGATCGGTTTCAATTCCCCATCCCTTTAAAAATGATTCAAGCTGTCGGGAATGCTCCTTTTGGGCATCAATAACCAGTACTTTAAGGGATTTGATTTTTTCCGGCAATGAAAGTTTCCATTCGGGGCCTGTGTCCGGGACCTGTTTCAAGGGAAGCGAAAAATAAAAGTCGCTCCCTTTGCCTACCTGGCTGTGTACCCCAATGGATCCGCCCATCAGTTCGACCAATTGTTTTGAAATGGTCAACCCCAGGCCAGTCCCTCCATGGGTTCGTGAAACGGTAGGGTCGGCCTGATGGTACGACTCAAAAAGATGTTCGATCTTATTGGGAGAAATGCCTATTCCGGTATCCCGAATACTGAATTCCAGCAAAATACGGTTTTCACTCAGGGGTTTTGGCTCAACGTACAGCGTTATGGCGCCTTTATTGGTAAATTTTATGGCATTTCCCAAAAGGTTGATCAATACTTGCCGGATACGGGTTGGGTCCCCAAACAAAAGATCGGGCATATCGGCAGGGTGGAGGCATAAAAATTCCAGCTTTTTTTGAAAAGTTTTTACGGCAAGCAAATGGATGACTTTTGCAAGAATATCCCTCAGGCTGAATTCAATGTTTTCAATTTCAAGTTTATCTGCTTCAATTTTTGAAATGTCAAGAATTTCATTGATGATTTCCAGGAGCGATTCGCTGCTTTGTTTTATATCGGCCAGGTGATCATAATATTGTTCCGGGATTTCCTGGTCCATCAGGATAAGGTCGGTCATTCCAATGATCCCGTTCAACGGGGTACGGATTTCGTGGCTCATGCTGGCCAGAAAGGAACTTTTGGCAATGGTGGCCTCTTCGGCAACCTGTTTGGCCTTGTCAAGTTCTTCAATGGTTTTCTGCAGTTGTTTTGTAGTCATTTGCAGGGCATGTTTTTGTTTAAAAAAGTCGATGTATGCCCTGATTTTATTTTGCAGAATTTTCCGGTCCAGGGGTTTATAGAGATAATCGACGGCACCGGTTTCATAGCCCCTGAAAATCTGTTTGGGCTGGCGATAGGTAGCGGTTATAAAAATAATGGGGATGCTTTTGGTCCGTTCACTCCCACGCATCAACTCGGCAGTTTCAAAACCATCCATTCCCGGCATGTTGACATCAAGCAGGACCAACGAAATATCATTCTCCAACATGGCAGCCAGGGCTTCGTTCCCGGAAATGGCTTTAATGATGTTTAACTCATCGCTGCTGATAATACTTTCCAATGCGATTAAATTCTCTTTACGGTCGTCAACGATAAGAATATTGAATTTTTCCTGTATCTGTTCCATTCAAAAAAAAGGTTAAAAAACTGAAATTAACGATTTTTATATTTTCCCGGAAAGGTCTTCTTTACAAATGTATTATAAAATAATGAATCACGACGAAAAAACCGTTATTTTTGTCCTGATAAATTCCTTTAAAACAGGGAAAAAATTGGGGAACAAACATCGGCAGGCCGGTTTTTCCCGGGAGCGGGAAAAAGAGGGCAACTACATTCTGTCCATTGCCATCATTGGGCTGTTTTTTTTCATCTTTGGTTTTGTAACCTGGCTTAACGGGATTTTAATACCCTATCTTAAAATTGCCTGCGAATTATCTGATTTTCAGGCTTTGTTTGTTGCTTTTGCGTTCTATATTTCCTATACCCTTATGGCCCTGCCCGCCTCCTGGTTGCTTAAAAAAACCGGGTTCAGAAATGGGATGATGGCCGGCTTATGGGTCATGGCCTTAGGCGCGCTTATCTTTATTCCGGCGGCATTGCTCCGGACCTATTCCCTCTTTTTATCGGGTCTTTTTATTCTTGGTACGGGACTGGCTGTCCTTCAAACGGCTTCCAACCCCTACATTACAATTATAGGCCCTAAGGAGACGGCAGCCCGGCGCATCAGCATTATGGGGATATGCAACAAACTTGCCGGTGCGGTTGCCCCTTTGATACTGGCTTATTTTATTCTGCACGACGGTGATATATTTGTTCAGGGATTGCAGTCCATGGGCCCCACCGACCGTTCCGATGCACTCGATGCCCTCGCACGGCGGGTGATCGGGCCTTACCTTGTTATGTCAATGGTTCTTTTTCTCTTAGGTTTGTTTATCCGCAAAGCCCCCTTGCCGGAAATTGAAACTGAACAGGAAGAAGAAACAGGCCATGCTCATCCGGATGCCAAAACCTCTGTTTTTCAATTTCCCCATTTAATCCTCGGGGCGATTGCCCTTTTCCTTTATGTAGGAATTGAGGTGATTGCCGGCGATACCATTATCCGATATGGACTGTCCCTTGGGGTCCCCATGGAATCGGCCAAGAATTTCACCTCCATCGTTCTGATTGCCATGGTGGTGGGCTATATCGTTGGAATTGTATTGATCCCACGTGTTGTGTCACAAAAAACAGCCTTGGCCTGGTGTGGGTTATTGGGACTGGTTTTCACAGGGGCCATTGTTTTTTTTCCGGTCGATGTTTGGATGAAAATCCCTTTTATCGATTTGATGACAATGTCGCGTGTTGAAATTGTTCTTCCATTAACCTGTTTGTTTGTTGGTTTATTAGGCCTGGCAAATGCCCTGGTTTGGCCTGCCATCTGGCCCCTGGCCATCCATGGCCTTGGCCGCTTTATCAAAACCGGATCGGCATTGTTGATCATGGGCATTGCAGGGGGAGCCATTCTCCCGCTGGCCTGGGGGTATCTGTCCGATGTGTGGACATCACAACAGGCTTATTGGCTGGGGATTCCCAGTTACCTGTTCATTGTTTACTTTGCCCTTTGGGGCCATAAATTAAAATCTTGGAAATAAAAACGTTATGGTAAAACCAACCTTGCTTATCCTGGCTGCAGGTATCGGCAGCCGGTACGGGGGTTTAAAACAACTTGACCCCATTGGCCCTTCGGGCGAAACCATTATTGATTATTCAATCTATGATGCCATTCACGCTGGATTTGGCAATGTCATCTTTATCATCAAAGAAAGCCTTGAAGCCGATTTCAAAGAAACCTTTGTCGAAAAACTGAAAGATAAAATTGCGGTCGATTGCGTTTTTCAGGAAACCACGATGGTTCCCCCGGGGATAACGGTGCCCGAAAACCGGAAAAAGCCATGGGGCACCGGACACGCAGTAATGATGGCCGAAAAGAAAATCGGTGGCCCGTTTGCTGTTATCAATGCCGATGATTTTTATGGCCGCGGGGCTTTTGAAACGCTGGCTGCCCATTATCGTGATTGGAATCCTTCCCGGAAAAACGATTACTGTATGGTGGGGTATCCACTTGCCGATACCTTGTCTGAATTTGGTACGGTTTCGCGCGGGGTTTGCACGACCGGCCCAAAAGGGTGCCTTGCCCATGTTGAAGAACTTACGCGCATCGAACGAAAAGGAGATATCATAGGATATCAAAACGAATCGGGACTAACCGAACCACTGCCCCCCGATACCATTGTCTCTATGAATTTCTGGGGCTTTACCCCTTCGTTTTTTCATTATCTGAACCTGGGGTTTGTTAAATTTATCAGCGAAAATGCGGCAGATCCCAAAGCAGAATTTTATATCCCGGCCATGGTGAATGAACTGGTCCAAAACGGAACAGCAACCGTTGATGTCCTGAAAAGCACAGGCCAATGGTTTGGAATGACCTATAAAGAAGATCGGGAAATGGTTGCACATAAAATGCAGGAACTCGTGGCAAAAGGCTTCTACCCGGAAAAATTATGGGCCTAATCCAATTTTTTCTTATCAATTTCGTTCAATAAGTTACAAATCGATATTTTTGTTTTGATAAAACCATCCCTCATGAACCGAATCATTCATCCTCTGGCCAAAATATTTTTGTTGCTCCTTGTTTTAATACTGTTCATACCGTTTGTCAACCAGGCACAGGTTGTGAAAGAAGCTACTAAAAAACGAATCAGTGTGGGCTTCGGTTTGTTTTCCGATATCTGGATGAATACCCCCGATGGAATGAAAACCCGGACCATTAACCAGGGGGTGAACGTTTTTGCAACCTACAATGTCCCTTTCGGAAAAAGTAATTTCGGATTTGCGATCGGATTGGGCATCAGTGTCCACAACCTCTATTGGAATTATATGTTTGTAGGGAGCAACGATTCCCTTCAGTTTCAACCGATCCCCGATACCCTTGGGCACAAGCGGAGCAAACTGACTTTGCCCTATCTTGAAATTCCCTTAGAATTCCGGTTTAAAACAAAAAGTAAATTTGCCCTGGGGATTGGTTTTAAAGTAGGATATATGATTTATGGCCATTCCAAATGGGTTGGCGATGATTATCTTTTTGAAACAAACAATACCCTCAAAGCTTCTTTCAAAGACATTAAAAACATCGAAAAATTCACCTATGGGCCTACCTTTCGGATTGGGTACAAATGGATTCACCTGAACGCGGCCTATTCTTTGTCTTCTGTTTTTACAAAGGGGAAAGGGCCCGAAATGTACCCCATAACGGTTGGTTTTCTATTAATGCCTTTTTAATTTATCCGGCAACGATAAGCATCGTTAGGACAGACAGTCCCAGTAAAAAGCCATAGTAAATCTCAGCTGGGGCATGCGCCATTAACTTCAGTCTGGAAAAACCGGTTATTCCTGCCAGAACAATGGATCCCACGATGATCCCATAAAAATTGATCCCATATTTGAACGAAAGCCCTAAAAACAATCCGGTAAGGCTCCCCAAACCAATCATGTGGAGGCTTATCCTGAAATAAAAATTAACAATCAGGGCCAAAATGGACAGCAAGGTAGCCCCTAACATATAATAGCTGAAAATGGCCGAAAGCGGGTTCCCTTTCAGCAGATAATAGGTTATATAATAAAATACCGCTACCGTTAAGATCAAATAGGTCCGTTCTTCTTTGACCGGAAGAAAAAAAGAGGAGATCATTCCCAACCTGAACAGGAGATAAGCAAGAAAAAGCGGAAAAAGGAATGTCGTGAGGAAAACAATTCCCAACAGGATCAGTTGAAAGGAGCCCGGTATGTCGAGGGGTATAATTTCCGTTGCATTTAATAACAGCAACAAAATATAACTGGGGATTAACAAAGGGTGCAGGAGATAAGAGACGCCCCTGGCAAATTGGTTTTCCATGGATGAGGCTCTGGTCAAAGTTCTTTTCTAAGGCGGGCAACAGGGATATTCAATTGTTTCCGGTATTTTGCAATGGTACGCCGGGCAATGTTATATCCTTTGGATTTTAAAAGGTCCATCAGTTCGTCGTCGGTAAGGGGTTTGGTTTTCTCTTCTGCTTCGATGGTATCGGTGAGGATTTTTTTAATCTCCCGGGTCGAAATTTCCTCTCCTTCGGTATTGAGCATCGATTCACTGAAAAAACTCTTCAGCAAGTGGGTGCCAAAGGGCGTTTGAACATATTTGCTGTTGGCAACGCGGGAAATGGTAGAAATATCCAGATTGACCACGTTGGCAATGTCTTTCAGGATCATCGGCCTGAGTTTGGTTTCATCGCCCGTAAGAAAATATTCACGCTGGTACTCCATGATGGCGTTCATGGTCGTGAAGAGGGTTTCCTGACGTTGTTTAATTGCTTCGATAAACCCACGGGCTGCTTCCAGCTTTTGCCGGATAAAGGAGATTGCCGCTTTCTCTCCGGGCTTGTTCTTTGTCCCTCCATACGCATGGAGCATGTTGAGGTACTCGCGGTTAAGGGCCAGTTCGGGTGTGTTCCGGCTGTTTAAGGTCAGCTCGAGATGGTTGTCGATGTTGGTGATCAGGAAATCGGGGATAATATACTGGCTGTCGCGTGAGCTTTCTGAAATGGCGTTCCCGGGTTTGGGGTCCAACCTTTGAATTTCCTCGATGGCATCTTTCAGCTCATCGTCGGTAATATTTCCTTTTTGAAGGATTTTATCATAATGTTTTTTACTGAATTCTTCAAAATAATATTGAATGATGATGGCAGCCAGGTCGGTAGCATAACTTCGTTCTGTTTTATTTTGAAGTTGTATTAAAAGGCATTCCTGCAAGTTTCTGGCTGCTATTCCCGGGGGGTCAAAAGTTTGTACCACCCCCAGCACTTCAAGGATTTCGTCGGGGGTGGCTTCAATGTTTTGATTAAAGGCAAGATCGTCGGCAAGGGCCGGGATTTCACGTCGCAAATATCCCGATTCATCAAGATTGCCAATGATGGTAGTGGCGATGATGTATTGTTTATCGGTAAACTTGTGCATCCCGATTTGGGAGATCAGGAAATCCTGAAAACTGATCCTGGAAACAATCGGTATTTCCCGGGTTTCTTCGTCCGGGCCCCGGTTATTGGCAACCAAGCGATACGATGGGATTTCATCTTCATCTATGTAATCCTCAAAGGAAAATTCATCATCAGGGGATGATACAGGTTCGGTTTCCTTAAATTCATCTTCTTCAGAATCAATGGAATCCAAGGTAGTTTCATCTTCAATTTCCTGGTTTTCATCTTCTAAGGCGGTCTCTTCCAGGGCGGGGTTCTCTTCAATTTCCTGTTTGATCCGTTGTTCAAGCGATAGCAAAGGTTCCTGCAATAACCGCATAACCAATACCTGTTGAGGGGATAGCTTCTGGATTAACCGTTGTTGTAGTTTCTGGTTGAGCATGGCAAACAAATATAGCAATTAATCCATTGATGGTAATTTTATCATCGGTAAAAAAATCTTTATGGTCGTCAAATATAACCAACCTGTCTAATTTATCAAAAACATCGGATGTTTTTAGATATTTTCGCCAAAAAAAAACGATGGCGCCCCATCCGCGCATACAAATAAAACCTTCCGTTCTCTGGATCCATATCCTGGTTTGGCTCGCTTTTTTCATGATCCCTTTGCTGTTTATTGAATCGGCGTCGGGAAGGGAGCGATTTATGATCATGGGTTGGTTTGTGCAGTTTTTAACGGCGCTCTATTTCTACTACAATTATTTATATCTGGTACCGCGATTTTTATTGAAAAAGAAAATCGGGCCTTACGTTTTTATGCTGCTCCTTGGGTTGGTCGTGCTCAGTGCCCTGAACATACTTTTTACCCTGGTCACTGCCGGGATCGTTGAACACCGCCATCCATTTAATCTATGGCGTGCATCAACTTTTCCGGTGTATCCGGCAATCCTGGCTTTTGCCCTGAGCAGTGCCGTTCGGATCATCCTGGAATACTTCCGCAACGAACGGCAGAAAAAAGAGATGGAAGCCGAAAAGTTGGTGGCCGAACTGGCTTTTCTCAAATCGCAGGTCAACCCTCATTTTTTGTTCAACACCTTGAACAACATCTGTTCCCTGGCCAGAAAAAAATCGGACCAAACCGAACATGCAATTATAAAATTGGCGCAGATCATGCGGTATATGCTTCAGGACTCCCAGGACGAAAGCGTCGATCTGGCCAAAGAGGTGGAATATCTTCAAAATTATATTGAACTTCAACGGCTTCGGGTTTTTGGAAAAGTAGCGGTTGTTTTTTCCGTGGAGGGCAATCCCGAACAGTTTTCAATTGCCCCGTTGTTATTGATCCCGTTTGTTGAAAATGCTTTTAAGCATGGGGTAAGCTATCAGGATGAAACGGAAATAGGGATAACCATCCGCACCTTAAAAAAGAAATTGATATTTAAGGTCGAAAATACCATCATCCGGCAGAAAGAAGAACAGGTTGGGCCTGGTTCGGGAATCGGGTTGAAGAATGTTGTCCGAAGGCTTGATTTGCTCTATCCCGGAAGATATGAACTTGATATCCGGGAAGAAAACAACCGGTACCGGGTTGAATTGACCATAAACTACGAAATATGATCCGCTGTTTGGCCATCGACGATGAAATGCTGGCCCTCGACCTGATCGAGGACAACATTAAAAAAATCCCCTTTCTGGAATTGGTTAAAACTTGCAGGAGCGCAATGGAAGCCCTGGAAATAATGCAGGCCCAAAAAATCGACCTGATATTTCTCGATATCCAGATGCCCGACATAACCGGGATCCAATTGCTGAAAAGCCTGCGAAACCGGCCATTGGTTGTGTTTACAACCGCTTTTTCAAATTATGCAAAGGAGGGTTTTGATCTCGATGTGATTGATTATCTTTTAAAACCCTATTCCTTCGACCGGTTTATGAAAGCGGTCAACAAAGCACAGGAATACATGAAAATGCGGGATGTTGCCATGGTTCACGAACACAGAAAAGAGGGGCCATCGGGGGAACCCTGTCTGTTTGTCAGGGCCGGTTACAAACTCGTCAAAATATTTTTTCATGAAATCCTTTATGTGGAAGGATTAAAAGATTATGTAAAAATTGTCACTCCTGAAAAAACGGTAATTACTCAAATGAGCATGAAAACAATGGAAGAAAGGCTTCCCTCCGGTGAATTTGTCCGGGTACACCGTTCTTTCATTGTCGCCTTTAATAAAATCGAATCTATCCAGAAACAGGCGCTCTCCATTGGGGAAAAAGAGATCCCGATCAGTGAACAATACCGGGAGCAAATTTTTAAGATTATTCACTATGAAAAACCAACCGATTGATATGAAGCGATTTCTTTTTTTGACAATGGTTGTTCTGCTGATTGCTTCGACCGCCACCGGCCAGGAAAAACGGTGGACTTTCCGGCAATGCCTCGATACGGCGTTACAGCACAATATAAGCGTGAACCAAAGCCGGCTTTCAAATGAACTCAACAAGGTCAACCTTGAACAAACAAAAGCAAACCGGATCCCCAGTTTAAGCGCCAATGCCAGCGAAGGGTTAAATTTGGGAAAAAATGTGGATCCCACCACAAATACCTTTGTAACACAGGCCTATCACTCTACCAATGTTGGGATCAGCAGTAACCTGAACCTTTTCAATGGACTTCAAAATGCCAATACCATCCGGCAAAACCAAATTACTGTCGAATCGGGCCAATTCGATATTGAAAAGGTGAAAAACGATGTTACCCTGAATATTACAACCGGTTATTTACAGGTTCTTTTTTCCTATGAAATAGTAGCGGCCGCCAAAAGCCAGGCAGCCTCTACCGCCGCACAGGTTGACCGGACAGAAAAACTGGTCCGGGTCGGTAAATCGCCCGAAAGCGACCTGCTTCAAATCAAATCACAACAGGCAACCGATAACCTTTCCATCATTACAGCCCAAAACCAACTTGATCTGGCCAAAGTTACCCTGATGCAACTCATGGAAATCCCCATTACCGATGATTTTGAAATTGAAATACCGGTTTTGGAAGAGCCTGCCATGGCTTTGCTTCAGACCAATGATGCGATCTATCAAAAATCGCTGGGTGTCTTGCCCCAGATCGCAAGCGCAGGGTTGAAAACCAATGCGGCCCTGATGGCCCTGAAAGTATCCGAAGGGGCCCGCTGGCCACGATTGATGCTGGGTGGCAGCCTGAACAGTAATTTTGCTTCAAGCAGGACCCAGGGAAGCTCCGTCAATCCTGAAGGATATCCTTTTTTTACCCAGATATGGGACAACATCGGCCAATCGTTCAACCTTGGACTTTCCATCCCCATTTACAATAACCGACAGATAAAAAGCAACACCGAACGGGCAAAAATTAATTTGTTGACCGCCCAGCTCAACGAACAAAACACTAAAAATGTATTGCGGAAAAGTGTAGAACAAACCTATACCGACCTCAAAGCATCCATGAAAAAATACGAAGCGACAAAAGAACAGCTTCTGGCCGTGGAAGCCGTATATGCCAACTCCGAGAAAAAATTTGATGTGGGGGTGATGAATGCCACAGATTTTCTGATACAAAAAAACAATTTTATCCAATCGCAATCGAACCTGATCCAGGCAAAATATGATTATATCTTTAAAAGCAAAATCCTTGACTTTTATCAGGGGAAAGCAATTCAATTTTAAAGTTCAGCACATTGGAATTACCAGATAAAAACAGTAAAAAAGGGAATATGAAAAAAAAATATTGGATCATTGCAGGCGTTGTGGTCTTGGTCGCGGCAGTCGCTGCCTGGATGGTATTTGGAAAGAAGAAGAGTCCAACCTATGAATGGAGGACGACCCAACTTGAAAAAGGCGATATTCAGGTCACCGTGAGGGCCAGCGGGACCTTGCAGGCCGTAACAACGGTTCAGGTCGGCACGCAGGTTTCGGGGATCATTGAAAATATTTATGTCGATTTTAATTCGGTCGTCAGGGAGGGACAGATGATTGCTTTGCTCGACACTACCTATCTGGCACAGGCTGTCGATGATGCCAGGGCTTCCCTGAAAAGGGCCGAAATACAGGTCAACCAGTCGAAACGCGATTACGACCGGACCAAATTGTTGTTTGATCAAAAAGTAATGGCCCAGGCCGATTACGACCTTGCCTTGAGCACTTATGAAACTGCGGTTGCCAATGCCGTCTCGGCCCAATCGGCCGTTAACCGGGCAAAAATCAACCTGAAATATGCAACAATTGTCGCCCCAATTTCCGGGGTTGTCGTCTCCCGGGCGGTGGATGTCGGACAAACCGTGGCCGCCAGTTTCAGCACCCCGACCATGTTTACCATTGCCAATGATTTAACAAAGATGCAGGTCGAAGCAAACATCGATGAAGGCGATATCGGCCAGATTAAGGTGGGGCAGGAGGTAAAATTTACCGTTGACGCTTATCCCGAATTGACCTTTTCCGGGACGGTACGCCAGGTCCGGTTACAACCGGTTGTAACACAAAATGTGGTCAATTATACGGTCATTATTGATGTTCCCAACGAAGAACTGAAATTGTTGCCCGGAATGACAGCCAATATCACGGTGATGGTTTCGGAATCCAAAGATATCCTGAAAGTTCCTGCCACCGCTCTGCGTTTTTCGCCTCCTCAGGCATATATCGAAGAGATGATGAAAAATTTACCGGATTCGCTCAAACCCAGGCAATGGAAATCCCCTTCCGACAGTAGCCGTCCGGGGACATCCCGCAGGCAGGGATTTAACACCAATACCAGGATGGCAGGCCAGCGGTTGCAAAGGGAAGGAGGGGAACCCCCGGCAGGGATTAATCCGATGGATAAGATAAAAACAGGTACGGTTTGGGTAAAATCAAACGGGATTGTCAGACCTGAAAGGGTCCGTGTGGGATTGTCCGACGGAACCTTTACGGAAGTCAGGGGCAGAAACCTGAAAGAAGGGGACGAAATTGTGATGGCCCTGATCAATGCCCAGAATGGGCAAAACAGCCAGCAAAAACAACAACAAAGTCCTTTTGTTCCAACCAGGCCGCCCAGCGGCAGCAGGGGAGGACGTTAACATGGGGCAGTCCATTATTTCGGCAATCAACCTGGTTAAGGTTTATTCCATGGGCGATGTGGATGTTCATGCCCTCCGTGGCGTCAACGTAAATATTCAACAGGGCGATTTTGTGGCCATTATGGGAAAAAGCGGTTCCGGAAAGTCAACCTTTATGAATATCCTGGGATGCCTCGATGTCCCCACCCGGGGAAAATACATGCTCGATGGCGTCGATGTTGGCGCTCTTTCAAAAGATCAGTTGGCCAACCTGCGCAACCTGAAGATTGGTTTTGTTTTTCAATCTTTCAACCTGCTTTCAAGAACATCTGCCTTAGAAAACGTGGAGCTTCCCCTGATGTACAACCGTAAAATCACCTCCCGGGAGATGCGTTCCCGTGCCGTTCAGGCATTGGAATCGGTGGGATTGGAGACCCGGGCGCACCACATGCCAAACCAGCTTTCAGGGGGCGAACAGCAACGGGTAGCCATTGCCCGGTCGTTGGTCAATAACCCGGTGGTCATTCTTGCCGACGAGCCCACCGGGAACCTCGATACAAGAACCAGCTTAGAAGTAATGGAAGTATTTCAGGAATTGAACAAAAAGGGCATTACGGTCGTGATTGTTACCCATGAAGCAGATATTGCTGCTTTCACAAAACGAAACGTTACTTTCAGGGATGGGAAAATTATTAAGGAGGTTATTGTAAATGAACCCCGGAATGCAAGCGAGGAGTTGTTGCGCATGCCGGTTACGGTTGAGGAGGATGAACTATGAAACTGAAAAACCTGTTAATTGCTGCGGTCCGCTCCCTTGCCAAAAATAAAATGCGGACGTTTCTGACCATGCTGGGCATTATTATTGGCGTTGGGTCGGTAATTGCCATGATCGCCATAGGCCAGGGGTCGAAACAAAGCATCCAGGCACAGATTTCCACCCTGGGAACCAACGTGATGATGATCTGGCCCCAGGCCAGCAGTACCGGGGGCGTGCGCATGGAAGCAGGGACTTCGCAGAAAATGACGCTGGAGGATGTGAAAATCATCTCGGAACGTTGTCCTGCAGTCGCCGCCATCACCCCACAGGTACGCTCCAGCGGTCAATTGGTTGCCGGAAACATGAACTGGCGTACTTCGGTTTATGGGGTTTATCCCGAATATTTCGATATCCGGAACTTGAAGGTGGTCAGCGGGTCGGTTTTTTCCATGAACGACGACCGGAGTGCCACAAAAGTCTGTGTGGTTGGTCAAACAGTCGTGAACAACCTCTTTGGCGAAAACGCAGACCCCATCGGGCGGTTTATCCGTATTAACAAGATCCCGTTCAGAATCATTGGTATCATCGAATCCAAAGGGCAAAATGCTTTCGGCCAGGATCAGGACGATATGGTTATTGCCCCTTTTTCAACCGTTCAAAAAAGAATGCTGGCCATTACCCATATTCAAAGCATGCTTGCCTCTGCCAAAACGGAAGCCCTTATTCCAACAGCTTCTGAGGAAATCACCGAAGTGTTAAAAGCAAAGCATCAATTGGGCCCTTCGGAAGATCCCGATTTTACCATCAGGACCCAGACAGATATTGCAAAAATGGCTACATCAACCTCTGGAATCATGACCATTTTGTTGGCAACCATCGCGGGTATTTCGCTGCTGGTCGGAGGGATAGGGATCATGAACATCATGCTGGTCTCCGTTACAGAACGTACCCGCGAAATCGGCATCCGGATGGGTGTTGGGGCCCGTGGCCGGGATGTGTTGTTACAGTTCCTCATCGAGGCCCTGATGATCAGTTTGCTGGGTGGGATCATCGGAATAGCCTTTGGCATTCTGGTTTCACAACTGATTGCCGTGATATTGATGTGGCCGGTCACCATAACTGCCGATTCCATCCTGATGTCGTTTCTTTTTGCGTCGGCCATCGGCATTTTCTTTGGCTGGTACCCGGCCCGAAAAGCGGCACAACTCAATCCGATCGATGCACTGAGGTATGAATAGCCAAAGCTCCTAACCCCGAAGGCGGCCCGGCCATGGGTTGCGATGATCCAGGGATCACGCCGGAGACCCTGATGGATGGTGGCAAGGTTGGGGAGGTGAAAAGGTTGCTGCAGGAGAGGATGGGAGAATCATGACCTTCTCCTCGCGCCCTACCGGTCATCAACAGCAGACAACCATAATAGCAAGACAGAATAATTACCCCAATGGAGGAATATATTTATTACTTTTGTTTCTATGAGCAAAGAAAATCCGAATAAAAATCCCCTTGCCGAAGTTTTTGGGTTTCCAATCATCAACGATTCGATCAAAGCAAGACGATATCAAGATCAGAAATTATGTCCATTTAACAACAGGGTTCCGAACTGTACAAAAGATAAAGCCGACAACCCACTGGGTGTATGTAGTGTATTCCATAATGGCGAACCAGTAATAACCTGCCCTAACAGGTTTCGTGAAGAGTGGCTCATCATTGAGAACGCAGCCAAGTTTGCATTTAACGAAAATGTAAAGTGGACTTCTGTTTCCGAAATGAAGCTGATAGATAAGAGTGGTCAATCTGCCGGGAACATTGACTTTGTGGTGATCGCCTATAACGACAGGGGACAGCTAACGGACTTTGTCTCCCTGGAGGTTCAGGGCGTTTATATTTCAGGTAATCTTCGAAATCCTTTTGAAGCCTATTTAGAGGGACCAAACCCCTCTTTTGATTGGTCAAAAGGCTACAATTATCCAAAACCCGACTATTTATCATCCTCTCGAAAACGTCTGATCCCACAAATGTTGCATAAGGGTGGAATTTTTAAAACATGGAATAAAAAACAGACCGTTGCTCTGCAAAAATCGTTTTTTGACACGCTTCCGACCCTTCCTACCTGTTCCAAAGAAGAAGCCGATATTGCTTGGTTTTTGTACGATTTAATCTTAGATAACGCAACTAATGTGTTTCATCTCACTTTGGTTGACATTGTCTATACTGAATTTGAGCCTGCACTTTTAAAAATAACAACCCCACAGCCCGGAGATCTGAGCTCTTTTACAACGTTGCTTCAGGAGAGGCTGGAGGAGCGGCTTGAGGGCAATTCGCCGGATACATCATCCCTTTTCGACATTGTTAAACTTTAGGTCATGTCGGGACAACTGTGTATTTTTGAAAATGAACCCAACATCTTGCGACCGGAAAAGGTTGTGAATGTGGCTTCGGTGCCTCAAAGAAGCCCATTTCGCTATCCTGGAGGGAAAACATGGCTCATTCCGACGGTGCGGAAGTGGCTGAGGCAGGATGCTTCCGCGAAAGGATTGATTGAACCCTTTACGGGGGGAGGCATTGTAAGTCTGACTGCTGCATTTGAAAATCTGGCTCAAGAGATTCTGATGGTCGAATTGGATCGGGAGATCTCAGCAGTATGGGAGGTTATTTTTAGTGAGAACAACAGATGGCTTGCTGAAAAAATCAGCACATTTCAGCTAACACATGAAAATGTAAAAGCTGAATTGGAAAAACCCAATAAAGATTTGAGGGATGTTGCGTTTTGCACAATTCTGAAAAACAGAATTTTTCACGGTGGCATCATCGCAAAAGGCTCGGGATTAATAAAAAATGGCGAAAATGGCAAAGGTATTCACTCTCGTTGGTATCCAAAGACACTAAAAGAGAGGATACGGGCAATCGATTTTATTAAAGATAAAATTTCTTTCAGAACAGCAGATGCATTTGATATCATCGAATCCTATCTCGATGACACGAATAAGTATTTCTTTCTCGATCCGCCATATACAATAGCTGGAAAGAGGTTATACACACATTACGAAATTGATCATTCGCGACTATTTTCCCTGGCTGCAACAATAAAAGGAAGATTTCTGCTAACGTATGATGATACCATTGAAATCAGAGAACTCGCTGAGAAGTTTACGTTGCCGTATATATCGATTCCAATGAAGACAACACATCATCTGCAAAAATCTGAATTGTTGATCTCCGATAGTTTGCAGTGGCTATCAAATTCGAAATGACAGCGTTGCATTGGCGGGTTGAGGGAGCAAGCCTTCCCTCACTCCCGAAGGCACCGCAGGGAGAAGCCAAACGCCTTATTGGTGTTGTCCATCAGGCAGTTACCACTGAAGAAGCGCAAGTACCAGCCAGCAGAATTGTTGTCTTGTGTACTGCTCCAGTAATACCCGTCTGAACCTTCGGAGAAGAGGTAACCGTCAACGGAGCGCAGATTCCCGGCAGCATGCATTTTCAGGTCGGAATCCCAAGGGCCGTTCCAGTTTGTCCAGCCTCCGCTTACATCTACATTGGTCCATTCGGTTAAGGTCGGTATCCGCCAGCCGGTTCCAAGCTCAAGGGCACATGGGTCGTTGACAGTCGTCCAGTCCGAATTTTCGCTTATTGAGCTGATTGTCCAAGATGGAGTCAATATTGGACCATCACATTTATATCCCTGTTTGAGGTTGAACTGCCAGTACCATCCCGCAGAAGCTTCGGTGGCATCGCTGACTGCTGTTGCCTGCTGGCTGGCGCCAAGGTTCCGGGTGATCCAGCATTTTGAGGTCTCGCCGGGGATATTGTTTACGGTTCCATAAGTTACCTCTTTGTCCACAGGCGCCACACCGCCCGAAGCCAGGTGGTTAACTGCTAAAGTATCCCCGCAGATCCAGCATGCCAGAGTCGATTGGACAAGCATTAGCGGCGTGGCGTACCCGCAGCCGTTGTAAGCCCAAACATATCTTGAATAGAGGGTTTCGCATGTCAGGGAGCCTTCCACTTTCGTAGTGGTTAGACCCATTTCCGTGGCAGTTGTAAAATCATTTATACTGTTCCAACGATAGCCAAGGGCATCGGGTACCGCATTCCAGTTCCAGTTGATCTGGGTTTTGGTAGCCACATGTGTGCCTTCGACCGGAGTGGCGGGAACAGTGGCAGGAATGGTTTCGGTAAGCGTAACAGGCGTTGAAACTGAGCAGGAATTACGGGCCCATACAAACCTGTTGTATGTCGTTCCGCAGGTGAAACCTGTTTCACTCTTTGTCAGGGATGTTCCCATATATATCGCTGTGGAATAATCATTCGTTGTATTCCACTTGTACCCGGTTGCGCCGGCCACGGAATTCCATGTCCACAGAACCTGGTCGAGTGTTACTGTATTGGTACCGGCTGTTGGAGCAGAGATGGAACAGGGAGAAAATGTTTTCCACGAACCATTGGAATAAATGCTCAGAGATCCCTCAGAACCACAATCGGTACAAAACACCATCAAGCCTTCCGCCGGAGCGGCAATGGCATCGCGCTGGGATATTGTAACACGGGGAAGAAGAAATCCCTTGTCCGTGGCTTTGACTTCAAGCATGGCGGAACCATCGGGGTCCGAGCCATCCGAATTGATGCTCACCTGGGCAGGCGAAACTGTCAATCCTGCTGTAAACAACAGGAAAGAAAGGAAAAATTTTTTCATAGGATGAACATTTTAGTATGAAATAACTTTAGGCAATAATAAGAAAAATATTGAATTCCAGGTTTTTCAGTGTGGTTTTTTTGTCTCCTCCATCTGTGTTTCAGGACAAAACTGGTCAGGCCTTTGCCCGGGCCAATGGCTCCAGTTCAAAATCAAAAGTCAGAAGGCATGATGCCGAAAGGTCATCCATTGTTTTTTGTTCATTTTCATCCGGAGAGCCATTGCTGGACATTTTCAAGATAGGTGTCGCCTACCGGAATTTTAAAATCCCTGAAATAAACATATTTATTCCGGATGCTGCAGATATCTTTAAGGGGTATAATATAACTCCGGTGGACGCGCATAAACCGGGCAGGGTCCGGTTAAAAAATAAACATATGTCATTCGTCCATAAGCCATCATTTAAATCGGTTAATATTTGGTTTTTCCCGGTAAACGTAAAACAAACAATGGCCTGTTTATAAATTTTTCCGGAGGCGGGTAGTTTACATCAACAAATCCTTTTTCTTTGCAGGCGCTGATGAACAGTTTGCCTATACTTTTACCGGTTGCACTCTCTTTTTTAATCCTGGTCATGCCATCGCGGATACGCTATTGCTATTCGCTGGCCCTGACCGTTTTTATCATGCTGGTAACCGGGATCCCAGCTGCCTGGGAACTTTTTCATCCGTCGGGGCCCGTGTTGGTATATCACCCCGGGAATGGGCTCGGCTTTATTGCCATCACCATCGACAGTTTAAGCGCCTTCTTTATTCTGGTCACCAATTTGACTGTTTTTACCGGGATGCTCTATTCAAACGGATACCTCCGCCCATACCGACATACAAAAAGCCCTGCCCAACTGGCGCTCCATAATTTTAGTTTTGTGTGGCTGTACATCTCCATGCTTGGCGTTTTGATGCTGCGCGATGGTTTTGCTTTTTTGATCGCCTGGGAATTGATGGCAGTTTCGTCATTTATGTTGATCCTGTTTGAAGCCGAAAAGAGGGCTACCCTTAAAATTGCGGTTACCTATCTGATACAGATGCATGTAGGCCTTGTCCTTCTGGTCATCGCTTTTTTATTGTGTGAAGCAGAAACGGGAGCCATGGATTTTGATGCTTTACAAGGCTATTTTTCGAACCATCCGAACCGTTTGTTGTTTTTTATCTTCTTTGCCGGGTTTGCCATAAAAGCTGGTTTTATCCCGCTTCATACCTGGCTTCCCGATGCACATCCGGCTGCCCCTTCGCATGTGTCGGCCGTTATGTCGGGGGTAATGATAAAAATGGGCATCTATGGTATTGTCCGTGTTTTGACTTATGTTCAAAGCGATTTTTTTACCATTGGGATGACCATCCTTATCCTCTCCTCCCTGACCGGGCTTTTGGGCGTTATGATGGCCATTGTTCAGCACGACCTGAAAAAATTACTGGCTTACCACAGCATCGAAAACATTGGTATTATCGGTATCGGTATTGGTATCGGCACCCTGGGCATTGGTTTGAACAACAACTTTCTTATAATTTTAGGTTTTACCGGAGGGCTGTTGCACATTTTGAACCATGCATTGTTCAAACCTTTGTTGTTTTTTACGGCGGGTTCGGGTTTTCAGGCCTATCATACCCGCAATCTGGAACACCTGGGCGGAGTTATCCGAAAAATGCCGCAAACAGCCGGTTTGTTTTTGTTAGGGGCATTGTCAATCAGCGGATTACCGCCGTTCAACGGGTTTGTTTCAGAATTTTTAATCTATGCAGGGCTGGTCCATGGACTTTCGGCTGGAAATGTATATCAGTCCATTGCCTTTATCCTGGTACTGGTCTCCCTGGCCCTGATCGGCGGATTGGCCATTTTTTGTTTTGCCAAAGCGTTTGGGGTGGTTTTCTTAGGGACAAACCGGAATGCCCCAAAACATGAAATTTCAGAGGCTGCTGCCGGGATGTTGATTCCCCAGTATCTGATTGCTTTTCTGATCCTTCTTATCGGCCTGGCGCCAATGGTTTTTATCGCTCCGGTTGCCGGTGTCATTGCTGCCCATTTCCATGCCCCTTCTGCCCCTGTCGTCCCCGACCTCATTCCGGTCTTCAAACAAACTGGCATTGTAGGGCTGCTCCTGTTCCTGATCACCGGGTTTATCCTTTTCCTCCGTCACCGGTTACTACGGAACAGGCCAAAAAAATATGCACCGACCTGGGGTTGTGGTTACGTGGATACCTCGCCCGTCCAACAATATACGGGAACCTCCTTTGCTGCCAATTTCGGGGAACTGGCCCAACCGGTCCTGCGTCAAAAGGAAGATTTTAAACCCATTGCCGACAGCGAAATATTCCCTGAAAAAAGATCCTATGCCATTCATCCGGTCGATATTTTCCGCCAAGGGATCAATAAAAGCATCGATTTCTGTATGATGGGCCTGAAAAAAATTGCCCGGTTGCAAACCGGCGACATTCAGCATTATGTTTTGTATGCCTTTGTTTTCATCCTGATCATTTTTGCTTTGCTCTATTTAAAAATCATCTAATGGGATTTTTCCTTGCCATCGTAACCGCCTTGTTTTTCCCGGGAGTGATCCTTAGGGTAAAAAGTGTCGCCAGTGGCAGAAAAGGCCCTGGTGTGATGCAACCCTGGTACAACATTTGGGTACTTCTTCAAAAAGGGAGTGTAATCAGCAGCACCACCAGCTATGTTTTTCGGATCGCCCCGGCCATTTATCTTTCTACCATCCTGATCGTCCTGCTGTTGGTCCCTTTTCCCGGGAGCCCGGCCCTCTTTGGTTTTAATGGTGATTTTGTTTTGTTTGCCTATCTTCTGGCACTTGGAAAATTCTTTTTTATCATAGGGGCCCTCGACACCGGAAGCAGCTTCGAAGGGATGGGCGCCAACCGCGAAGCGCTCTATTCCATGTTGGCGGAACCTGCTTTCTTTATCCTTTTTGGGACATTGGCTTTGTTTACCGGCCATACCTCCATGGCACAGATCTTCGGCGCTTTCCATTTTCAGGGTTACAATCTGTTTATCCTCGGTTTTATCGCTGTTTATCTGTTGGTTCAAATAGCCATGATCGAAAATAGCCGGATGCCTGTTGACGATGCAAAAACCCATCTTGAACTGACCATGGTACACGAAGTAATGATTTTGGACCACAGTGGGTTCGATCTGGCTTTGATACAAATAGGAACTGCTTTAAAATTTGCCGTCTATGGTGGCCTGATATCCAATTTTCTTTTGCCAGAGGCATATCCCTTCGCGGTAAGGGTTGCCCTCTATTTTCTGGTTCAACTCTTTTTTGCCATGCTTATCGGTTTTCTCGAATCGTTCAGGGCCCGAAAAAAACTGGCAAAAAACCCACAGTTCATCTTTACCCTCAGTTCGATTGCACTCATCGCCTTTATCTTGGTTTTATTGCTGGCACATAAAATGATTGGTTAACATGAATGTCATTCTTATTATTGTTTTTGCAATCTCGTTGATATATCTCAGCATCACGGAACGTTTCCCCGTATATGCCGGGCTCATCGGGCTCCAGGGGATGTTGCTGTTTGCCTTGTCGTTTATTGAACTGACAACCATCACTCTTGCGACTTTGCTGTTCGTTGCGCTCGAAACCCTGGTATTTAAAGTGGTCGTGGTACCCTATTTCTTGTTTCGGATTATCCATAAAACAGGCGTTGCAAGGGTTCACGATAAAGCAGTCCCGGGGTTTTATTCGTTGATTATTGTTACGGCAGGTTTGTTGTTAAGCATTGTTGTGGCTTTTTCAATGCAGACTGCCCCGACGGCCATTCTCAATTTTATTGTGGCGCTTTTTGCCGTTTATACCGGCTTGTTCCTGATCATTTCCCACCGCAAAATATTTTCCCATCTGGTAGGTTTCCTGGTGATAGAAAATGCGGTTTTATTGCTTTCCATGGCCATCGGGAGCCAAATGCCCATGTTGATCAACATCGGGATTTTATTGGATATTTTTGTGAGCGTGCTGATATTGGGAATATTTGTGATGCGGCTCAAAGGGCATGCCAGTGAGCTGACCCAATTAAAAGATGACTAAAAGGTGTTTAAATAAGAAAAAAACAGAGGTAAATTCTTTCAAAACTTGGATGCTGGTTATATAACGGTTGGTTTTTTTGTTTTTTCGCTGATGTCGGGAATATTGGCAGGGTTTCTCCCATCGAAAGCATGGATCCGGTGGATTGTAATCCTTTATGCTTTCGCCCATGTGTTGTTTGCCGTTTTTTGTTGGTTGAACCTCGGTGAAACGGTTCTCGGTTATTTTACGTTTGATCCCCTTGGCGTATTGTTGTTATCGGTTTTATCGGTGCTTACCATAACGACGGTTTATCATGGTTTCATCTATGTGAAAAAGGATCCGTTGCACCATTATGCCATCTATCATGCCGCGTTAATTGCGCTGGTAACAGCCATGTCGGGGGCCTATCTGGCCAATGGGATGACGGTGGTATGGATCTTTGTGGAAGCCACCACCCTTGCCGTGGCCGCATTGATCTATCATGACCGGACATCCGTTGCCTTAGAAGCTACCTGGAAATATGTCTTCGTTTGTTCGGTCGGTATTGCCCTGGCATACCTTGGGATCCTCTTCCTTGGGTTTACAGTCCACGATGTCCGCCTGTTGCACCTCTCGTTCGACAGCATTACGGAAATTGCCAAACTGGCCAACCCGCTCTATCTTAAAATTGCCTTTGTTTTTGTACTGGTGGGGTACAGTACAAAAATGGGGCTTTTCCCGATGCATACCGTAACCATCGATGCCCATACGGTTGCCCCGCCGCCCATTTCCGCATTTATCAGCACCACGCTGATGAACGTTGGGTTTCTTGCCATTTTTCGTATTTATGCCCTTTTTTCGGCTACTTCGATCCTATCTTTCATGAACCATGTGTTGATCCTGTCGGGCATGCTGTCGCTTTTGGTTTCATCGGGTTATATGCTGAAAGCCAAACACAACAAGCGAATGCTGGCCTATTCCAGTCTCGAAAACATGGGAATCGTTGCCATTGGTTTGGGAATCGGGGGAATTGGCTACTATGCGGCCATATTGCACATCGTGCTGCATTCATTTACAAAAGCAGGGCTTTTCTATCAAATCGGACAGTCGTACCGGGTCATGGGGACCTATCAGGTCGATGAATCGGGCAATTATATGAACCTTTACCCGGCAGGCGCAACAGCCCTGCTGGTGGGGTTGCTCTGCATTACGGCCATACCGCCTTCCGGGATGTTCCTCTCCGAATTGTATCTGTTCCGGGCCATGATTGCCGGCCACCATTATTTCTATCTGATCGTTACTGCCATCCTCCTCTGTTTTGTTTTGTATGCCCTCCTGACACGGGTATTGCATATCGTCTATAGTCAGCCACGCCGGTCAGCTACTAAATTGCCCGAAAAAGTAAATCCCTGGCAAACCACATCGCAATATTTTTTATTTTCTCTGGTGATTTTTATCTGTTTTGTCCAGCCAGCCCCTTTCCGCGAATTAATAGAAACGATTATCAGCGCATTGCCCAAATAATGGATAAAAAAACCCATATTGAACTGGCCGGCAATCCGGTAACATTGAAATTAGAAACAATTCCTGTCCTGGATTATCCCCGGTTTTCAAGCCTGATCGATGAACTGATGAAGGAAGAGGGAATGCACTGTTTGTTGTACTTTGTTTTTCCCGACACAAACAGGTACCGGTTTATTTGCTGTATGGGAAGGGACAGCGCCCACACCGTTCTTTTCTTTTCGCACGAGTTGAAAAAAGGGGAAGATGTTGTTCTTGATTCCATTGCGGCCAACCATTTTCAGTTCCATCTTTTTGAACGGGAAATACATGAAAACCATGGGATCAGGTTCAAAGGCCATCCCTGGTTAAAACCGGTCAGGTATTCTTTTGATCGTTACAACCGGTTGGAAATGATGAAGGACTATCCTTTTTTCTCCATCGATGGGGGGGAAATCCATGAAGTAGGGGTTGGCCCGGTACATGCCGGGGTTATTGAACCCGGCCATTTCCGTTTTATATGTCATGGCGAAAATGTCATTCATCTCGAAATACAATTGGGGTATCAGCACCGGGGAGTTGAACGGCTTTTCCTTGAAAAATCCGGCATCCTCCAGCAGGCCATTCTTGCAGAAAGCATTGCCGGCGATACGGCCGTTGGTCATGCCATTGCTTATGCCTCGTTGGTGGAGTCGCTTGCTTCCCTCCGGGTTTCCGCTTCCTTGCAAATGGAACGTACCGTAGCACTCGAACTTGAACGGATTGCATTTCATATAGGCGATACGGCAGCCATTTGTTCCGATATTGCGTACCAGTTTGGACAGGTTGTCAATGAAGCGCTCCGCACGGTCGTAATTAATACAACCCAAAGCTGGTGCGGGAACCGGTTTGGCAAAGGGTTGATCCGGCCGGGAGGTGCCCGGTATCCGTTAACGCCTGAAATTAAAACGCTGATCCTTAAAAACCTGACAGAGGTTGAATCGATGTACCTCTCCATCACGGAACAGATTTTTTCTATGTCAAGTGTGCTTAGCCGTTTTGAGGGGATCGGAAAAGTTACGGAATACCAGGCGGCCACAATCGGGGCCGTAGGCATGGCAGCGCGAAGCAGTAACCTTCACCGGGATATCCGTTGGTCGCACCCCTTTGCGGCATTTCAGGTTAAACCTTACCATCCGGTGGTATTGGCTTCCGGTGATGTCTGGTCGCGGGTAATGCTCCGAAAATTGGAGGTGGTGAAATCACTGGCCATAATCAGGGAATTGCTCGATGATTTTCCCATGGCCGATTCCCAGGAACCATTAGAAAACTCTGTTTTTTCTCAAGGGAACAGGCAAACCAGTCCATCGGTACCTCCTGTTGCCCGGAATGAACAACCGGTATATAACCCCACGTTTGCACCTGCCTCCCTTGCCATTTCAATGGTCGAAGGATGGCGGGGAGAAATCTGCCATGCCGCCGTCACGGATGAAAGTGGGAAATTGGCCCATTATAAAATTAAAGATCCGTCGTTCCACAACTGGATGGCACTGGCCCTGGCGGTACGGAACCAGGAGATATCCGATTTCCCGTTGTGCAATAAAAGTTTTAACCTGTCGTATTGTGGCAATGACCTGTAGTTGTGAAATTAAATCAATTTTCGTTTGGATTCCGATAACCGGTAGGTTAAACGGAAAAATGCTTGAAAAACCGGTTGTTGCCGGTAGAATAAGGAAATATTAAAATTTTTAATCGATAATCGCCTATGTTTTTCCGGGAGTTGCCTCTGTTTTTCCGTCATGGCCGTCAATATATTCCCGATTTGAGGGGCGTTGAATTACAAGGGCCCTTTCGGGGAAGGCCTGTGATCGGCAGCGACATTACAGCGGAAGAAGCCATCCTGCTTGCAAGCCTGTGCCCGGTCAGGGCCATCGGGACAAACCCTTGTTCCATCGACTTGGGCAAATGTGTTTTTTGTGGAGAGTGTCAGTTTTTCCTTCCCGGGAAAATTGTTTTCACCCGCGATTACAGGATGGCAACCAATAACCGTGACAAATTGGTAATCAAACAGGGAATGGATGCACCGGTTCGCCTTGACCCGGAAAAAATCAGAAAAGAGATCCGCCGTATTTTTAAACATGCCTTGAAACTTCGTCAGGTTTCCGCAGGGGGCGATAATTCGGCCGAAATGGAATTAAATGCTTCCGGAAACGTTAATTTCGACATGGGGCGGTATGGGATCGAATTCGTGGCTTCCCCGCGACATGCCGATGGTCTCGTAATCACAGGCCCCATTTCCGAAAATATGGCCGATGCATTGCAGATTGCCTACGAAGCCATCCCAGGGCCAAAAGTGGTAATCCTTTCTGGTGCCGATGCCATCGGAGGAGGCCTTTTTTCTGAAAGCCGGGCCCTCGACCGCTCTTTTTCCGGCCGTGTCCACATCGATTTGTTCGTACCGGGAAATCCGCCCCATCCGCTCACGTTCATCAATGGGGTCCTCGATTTGATCGGACGAAAATAATATTGCATAATATTTTGTACCTTAGCTTTCAAAATCGTGAGGGGCCAGCCTATGAAAAACCATGCAATTTTGTTGTTGTTTTTTATACTTCCTGTCCTGGCCATGGGACAATTGGGAAGGAAACGGGATTCACTGGATTATTATAAATATCTTGCCCAGGCCGAATTTGATATGGTTGGCGATTATGCTTCCGCAGTTTATTATATGACTAAGGCAATCAAACTGGATCCTAAGGATTTTGAGCTTTATGAGTTACGGGCTTTTGCTAAGGATTATCTGGGCGATAACCAGGGGGTTGAATCCGATTGCAGCATTGTCCTTCAGCTCGACCCGGGCAATATTTACGCCTATGTTGGACGTGCCTATGCCCGGATGAGAATGAAAAAATATGCGGAAGCAATTCAGGATTTCGATTTTCTGGTACAAACAGAACCCAATTATGCAGGGTACTATATTGACCGGGGCCATTGTAAATTGGGATTGAAAGAGCTGGATGCCGCCTGCGCCGATTTTAAACAAGGCAGCGAATTAGGTTCGGCCGATGCTTACCGTACCATGATGGATTATTGCTTCAGGTAATCCGGTGTTGGTTGCCCGACGGGGCGAAGTTCATCTTTCACACCGTCAATCTTTCACGCACCGCACCGAAAATCCGAACGTTTTTAAATTTTCAATCCGTGTTGCCCCTGCCGAATTGTTTTGCAGAAACCAGGACCAGGCAACCTGGTCGGAGTAACTTGTTGAAGTCCAATAAAAAGTATAGGTGTCCAGAATATGATAAACCCCTTTGCTGCTTCGGTATCCCCCTGGTAATGCCGTGAAACCACTAACATTGGTTGCACCGGTATTGGGGATGAGCCAATGCCCCGGGGCTGATTCTTTCATTTTTCCCCCGGCAACCGGTTCTCCGCCAAGATAATGGATGAGCTGTTGCCAATCGGCATCGGTTGGGACATGCCATCCGGGGGGGCAAATATTCCGGCTGTCGGTAACCGCATGCCAGTTGTATAGCCGGCCATAAACTACAGCGTTTGAGTTTTCATTGTCGTAGTTGCAAAAAGCGCCTTTTGTCAGTTTTCGCCAGGAGTTTGCATCTAGGACTTCAGGGATGGGATCCCCGTTCCTGTAATGGGTGGCCTTGAGATTTTCAGCCAACCAAACCTGTTTCCCGATGGCAATGGCATGATACCGGTTTCCATCCTTGTCCTGTACCAGTTCTGTTTCATAATCAGGGCGGTTTGCCGAACTACCTGCCGGCCCCTCCTTTTTTAGATAGCTACAGCCATTGATGAAGGAAAAGACAAAAAAAAGAAAAAAAATCAAATATCCCCGAAAGAGACTGGAACAGGGATGGTTTGGGAAGAAAAAAACCGGCCTGCCGGGATTGTTCATACTACGGTGGCGTTTTGCTGTATCAGGCATGGCCTGAATTGATTAAAACAAAGATACAATTTTTTTTCATCCGGATTTTTTATTTCCCAATCTGTGGGTCCATGATTTTTCCTATAAACAACAGGGCACCGGTAGCATTGTCTTTGATAAGAAAAATGAACGGGTGGTCGGCCACGAACTCCTTCAAATCCGCCGAAGGGGCTGCCGAAGTACATTTCATGACTACTGCCGTCGCGGCAGCGGCCTCAGTTCCCTTTTCGTCAACATCAATAAATGCCTGGTGGATAACCTCGCTGATAAATAGATCTTTTTTTCCGGTCATCCCTGAAAAATCGGCGCCTCCCGCTGAAAATGCCAGTGGCATGCCCATCTGTGAAAGGATTTTATTTAAATTGATCTTAAAGTTTGTATTGAATTTTGGGAGGGATACCCGAACTTCATGCAATTGAAACAACCCGGTGATTTTCTGATATTCTTCATAATCCAACGATTTTTCCAACATTCCTGTTCCTTCTCTTGTAACCGAAAGGAAGATTATCATGGATGCTTTATTGTCGGCGTAAGGGATTTCGATTGCTTTGATATCGGGCCCTTCATAATAATGAAAGGTTCCGGTTTGATTTAAAAAAGGAGTATTGATACGGGTATGGTCCTCCATGAAAAAATCCCCGGGCTTGGTCAGGTTCTTGTTAAATGGCCGGTCCCACGCAGCATAAAAATAGATGGCATTGACCAGTACCAGCCTTGTCATGGAACTCAGGTCTGCCGGGCCGAGAAGGTTTTTGATTTTGTCGTTTGTTTTTTGTTCAACCCAGGAGTTGATCTCTTTCCGGGTTTTTTCCCTTTCAGTATTATCGGTGTAATCAACATTTTTCAGTTCGGATTGATACTCCTTTTTTGCAATGTTGAAGTAGGCATCAAGGAAGGGATGGTCTTTTTGTGCCCATAGCCCGTTGGCAATGTTCAGTTTGATTTTATCTTCCTTTCCTTTATCTATCATGGCCAATAACCTTTTAAAATCGCCATGAAAATCCTCGTCCTGTCGGAAATTCAATGTCTGGCCCATCTGCAGGGCAGTCTCATTGCGGGCCCCGGCATAGGTCATGGCAAGGGCGGTGGAAATGCTGAAGGGCGAAAAAAACAGATTTTCATCGATGCCGCACTTTACCTCCTTGAAAAGTTTAAATGCGAAATTATTGTTGCCGGTAACGATGTCCCCGGGGCTGCCTGCGGTGAGGATGGAGGGGAAAAGGAGGGTCAGGAAAAAAAGAATGGATTTCATGGAAAGATGGTTAAATGCGGCAAATTAACATATATCATGCCAAAATCGATCAGGGCTCTTAAAACTCAAAAGCCAAACCGATCTTTGGAATAAACTGGAATTGATAAAAACTGGGCGCTATAAAAACGCTCCATCTTAAATTGGCCTCTTTGGTATAAAAGGACCATCCTAAGCGGGGGTCAACGATGGGACCTTTGTCGTCCCCCCATGCTTCACCGGTCCAGGTGCTCCATGAATATCCCCCCCTCAGGGCAAGATATATATAATGGCTCCTGGCATCATTGATGTTACGTAAATTAAACCGTACCTGCATATACAGGTTGATGGTTTCCGTATTGTAGGTGGCAATGCCAGCGCCCAACGAAAACGTGTTGGAAAACTGATAACCATGGGTTGTAAATATCTCAACCAGGGCTTTTGGGTCGTAATTCTTAGGGAAAGTCGCCCCAAAAGAGAGGCCTGCATCAAAAAAATATCCTTTGTTGTGTTTTGCGTACGACTTGTTATGAGCGCTCAATGAAGCGGAACTCAACAATAAAAAAGCAAAAATCGCTATCCGGGTTTTCATCATGGGGATTAAATCAATAAATGAAGCATGCAGTAGGTATAAAAATCCTGTCCGGCCTCCTTATGGTCTTTATCGGGTATGTCGTGTTTGGTCACGTTGCAGCCGGCCGCTGTAAATGCCTGATAGGCGCTTTCTGTATTTTCATACGGGACGATGGTGTCTTTGGTTGCATGCAATAGGGTTATTTTAGCTTTGGGTACCCAATTGGTAATTTTCCCGTAAATTATTAAACTGTTGTTTTTTAATCCGGCCCTGAATTTCCTGGTATTCGGGTTTGTCGTGTCAAATGCCTGTGGGGCCATTATTTTGGTCAGTTTTGTCTCTCCCATCTTTTCCGAAACCTCATCGGTGGTGTAGGCTTTGGAGATGATCCATTCGTTATAATGAGAATAAAGCGGTTCAGCAAACATTTGAACCAGGTCTAAATCAAGGTTTTCGCCATAATTGATCCCCAGGATTAAAAGGGGAATGGTGACTGGTTGGCTGCTATAGTCTTTTTCAACAAAAGTATCGTACGATTTTATTAAGTCATACGCGCCGCCTCCGGCAAATACCTGATCAATGATAAAAGCATCCTGGTACAAAGGTGTTGTTTCTACAAATTTCAGAAATGAAAGGGATGCCTGTCCCCCTTGGGAATAGCCCATCACCGTAATTTTGTGCGACATTTTCCGGCTGATCGAAGCAAAATACTCTTTTGCGGCCAGGAGCATATCGGCAGAGGCCTGGCCGGTACTGATCACATCGTAGTAGGGATGGACCTTGTCTTTGGAGGCACCATAACCGATATAATCGGGCGCGACCACAGCATAGCCAAACAGGGAGAAGAGCCCTTCCGTAACTCCCATTTTTTCGGATGGCACTTCGTAATTGGCGCCATAGGTATAATGAACGCCTAAGATCGTTCCCTTTCGTTGATAATCAACATCGGCCAATGGATAAAAAATAGCCCCGGAAGCCAGGATGGGTTCCCCGCGCGGGTCAACCGTTCTGTAAACGATTGAAACGATCTTGATTTTTTTGTTTGGAAGCGCTTTGTACAGGGTCGAATTGGGGTCTTGTTTTAACCTGGTCGCCAATGAATATTTGTCGATAATCTCCGTTTTTTCAACGCTTTCCAAAAACATGAATTCATCTAAAGGTTCTTTCTTACAGGAATAGAAGCTAAAGATAAGGATACAATACAAGAATAATTTTTTCATTTTTCGATATCCGTTTTAAACTCAGGGTTAAAAAAGAAATGCGCATGTAAGCTCTATCCCCATTTGTTTCAGGGCAGAATAATCGTCCGATTTTATCCTGGTCAGGTTCCATCGGTACCTTCCCTCTATTTGAAATTTCCAGAGATCAAAACCAAACCCTGCCCCGACCCCAAAATATATTCTATTTATATCGGCTTTAACAAAAAACTGGTCACTGTCAAGCAAATAAAAGATATCCCCATCATATCTGACGATGTACGATCCATATATTGTACCGGAAATATAGGGCCTGAAAATTTTGCTTAATTGCAGCCCTACTTTAAAACTGACCGGGATGTCGATACTTTGAATGGTTGTTATGCAATCGGTAAAGTAAATAAAATCGACATCGGTTGTTGAATTTGTAAAAAGGATTTCAGGGACGACCGAATAGTTTAAAAAGCCTCCTTTTTTGTATTGGAACAGGGCGCCAAAGCTCCAACCCGATTTTGCGTCAAAATCAGAATAAAAACCACTGCCGTAATTATCTAAATGTACGTAGTTAACGCCGGCCTTTATCCCTATTTTGAATGGTTTTTCCTGTGCATAAGCCATGGTTAACGCGCAGAAAAACAGTAAAATTGCAATCGTCTTTTTCATATCCCTTTAACAAGTCCCAAAATCAATGATCAATATACAAATGTACATGACATTTTCTGAATTTCACACAGGCACATAAAAATTAAAACGACAACTGTACTTCAGGTTATTCGAATTATAAATTCTCTTGAATCGTTGCATATAGCGAATTCCATTTTTCTTTTACCACCGTCTCATGGAGGTGGGAAACGCGAGATTCCCCTTCAGCCCAAATGTTTTGCCTTTAATACAGGATTTGAGGTTTTTCATTGTGCTCTCCTGTCAACCTTTTTTACTGGCACGACAAGGCGAACAGGGAAATAGGTTTTATTGTGAAACAACCCGGTGGCCGTGTTGATGCCATTGGGTGCAGGATCAATTCCGACCCGTTCAATCTGAAATCATTGCAGGAATTCAGGAGCAGTTGTCCGAAAGGGGCCAAATATTGCTTATCTTCAGATCAGTGTTCCACAACAATCCTGGAGGTGGTTACACCCTGCCGTGTGACGATCTTAACAAAATATACGCCCGAAGGCCAGGAGGCAACATGAAGCTGAATCTCCTTTGTGCCGGAATCATCCATATAATAAACAGTTTGTCCTTGAAGCGACAACGCTTCGAAGCCCAGGATTGGGAAATCGCTTTTTACTATAAAAACATCAGAAGCCGGGTTGGGATAAATATGGATGGACTGCAGGTTTTCCTCAGGTATTCCCACATACCAGAAAACGTAGCCATCGTTATAATATGGCGTAAAGAGGTTGCCATCCCAATCCGCAAATTCGCGTGGTGTTGGGTTATCGCTCCAATGGATTTCGGTGATGTGCCAGGCAAAGTTTGTGTATGTAAGATTAATGGTGAAGAAGTCACCGTCGTTGATGGTGATGCCCGCAGTGGAAGCCGCCCACGCAAAGGTGAGTTTCCCTGGCGATGGATTGCCGACCGTGACATCGGTAATTCCGGGATACCAGTCGGAAACCCCTGTATAGATCAAATGAGTTGTATCATAATCGATCGTGAACTGGAACGAGCCCATGTTGGTAATGTTAGAAGCATGAACCGGGATATTGGCTATGGGGTAAGTGGCAAAAAGCTCCGGAATAGTGAGATTCGGGCCGTATTCGGGGCCGACAGTTAAAGTTACAGGGACAGTAACAGTACCTATATTGGGATCGCTATGAAAGGCAATGAATTTGGTATAAGCTCCGTCTTCGAGCGTAGTGGCTTCAAAATGTATATTTATGTCCTGTGAATTGCCGGCAGGAATAACGCCCTGTTTGGGATCGATAGACAGCCAGGCCAAACAGCCGCCCGGGAACGCGAGGGCATCGATTTCGTCGCCACCCGGGAATCCGCCAACGAGGGCCGTGTTTCCGGTTACCCTGTCGAGGATGCGGAGTTGGCCACAGGAACCGTCATTGTTATAAGCGGCAAGGTAAACGATATCTGTTTCGGGATCCCAGCCCATCCGTTTTGATCAAATCCGCCGGATTCCCAGTTCTCCATAAACGGCAACACATCAGGGCTGGGGTTCATCGGGGACAACAGGCCTGATATATTTGAGATATTAAAAACAGGCTTTATTAAGGGCACAATGTGTTGACATGAAGCAGCCATAGAAACTTCGACAAATATCAGTGCCAATGAAAATCTCAGAAAACCGAATATTTTTTTCATAAATGAATATTGTTATTATTAGGGTCAGCTAATAATAGTAATACAAAGTCTTCACATGAAACCCAACATCGAAAACCCATCAACAAAAGATGGCCCCCAATTTGTCCCTCCTCTATACCGGGGCGTTATGTGGCATTGTTAAAAAAAGATTTGGAGTATTCCTAATTAGTATATACCTTTGTGATATCAAACAAAGGAATCTTATGAAAACAGTATCATTAAAACTAGACGATTCGATTTTCATTGATACCGAGCAGGTTATCAGCCATATTAAAAAATCGAGAAATAGGTATATCAATGAAGCCCTTGATTATTACAACAAGGTTCAGAAAAGAAAACTCTTAGCATCCAAAATTGAAAAGGAATCAAAACTTGTAAAAGAAGATTCCATGAAGGTTCTTCACGAATTTGAAATGATCGACTATGAAAGCCAGGCAATTTGAAATTTGGATAGCCGATCTTAATCCAACCATCGGTACAGAACCTGGGAAAGTCAGACCCGTAATAATCATTCAAACTGATCTTTTAAACAAATACCATCCTTCTTCTATCATTTGCCCAATAACCACCAATATTCGAAAAGAAAGTGAAATTTTAAGGGTTCACCTGAAAAAAGGTTGTTGCGGGCTCGAAGAAGGTTGTGATATTATGATTGATCAGGTTCGGGCGATTGACAATAAACGGTTGATCAGAAAAGTCGGGAATATCCCGGTAGATTTAGTCCATAAATTAAAAAGCAATCTGAAAATAATGTTTGATCTCGAATAACCACGCCACCCGTGAGATGGCAACGGGCGTATCGCAAGGACAATATCCGACATGTTACTTGCACGTTCGGAGGAGAGTACTCAACGATTTTACAGTCTTTCAAAGGAAACGATTTTGAATGGCAGACAGAGACTCCCCCTGTTTTCCTGATAATCACTGGACTGGTTTACTCCGGAATGTACGGGGGCGTTGGGCTGCATGTTAAAAAACTTTTTGCGTTTTGTTAATTTTACTTTAAAAGTACTTATATTTGTACTTTAATCATAACTTGTAATTTTAAAATATGAGAGTAGCTAATTTCACTGAATTCAGAACAAAACTGAAACAGTATCTTGATGATGTAGAGAAAAATAATGAAACCTTGATTATCAAAAGAGGGCCTGGTAACGGAACCGTTCTTATTTCATTAGATGAATATAATTCTATACTTGAAACGGTGCATTTACTAAGTTCAAGGGCAAATGCTGACCGGTTGTATGAATCTATTCAACAAATGAAAAACGGTAAATCTTTTCAAAATGAATTAATTGAAAAATAATGCGAATTACATTTTCACAGAATTCATGGGAAGATTATATTTCCTGGCAATCTGAAGATAATAAAATGCTCAAAAAGATAAATGAGCTAATAAAAGATATCCAAACGACCCCTTATACAGGTTTAGGGAAACCAGAACCCCTTAAATACGACTTAACAGGATTGTGGTCAAGGCGTATTGACAGAGAACACAGATTGGTATATCAGGTAATTGGCAACGAAATTTTAATATATGGTTGTCGATATCATTATTATAAATAAACACGCAGCCCAACGAGCTTGCAAACCCAATGCGGGGTGATCTGGTAAGGAGAGTTGGCTGGGGCTACCAAATATGTGTTTTAATTTTTTGACCCACCGCACAAAAATTTTAAAATTAAGCCGACCCACAAATGTCACATTTGCTGTTGCTCCGACACACGAAGCCAACCCTTCGGCAAAATCAAAAGAGCCTGTTTTTTTGCCAACACACGGACAGACAACAAAACATAAAAAAGTAAATTTGGCAAGAAAATAAAATATATGAAATGGCAAAGATTAAAATCAAAGATACTGAAGTGACAGTTGTAAAGGTGGCAAATGCCGATTACATCTGCCTTACCGATATGATAAAAGCCAAAGACGGTGACTTTTTTGTTGCCGATTGGTTGAGAAACAGAAATACGTTGGAATATATCGGGATATGGGAGCAAGTCAACAACCCGGATTTTAATTATGGCGAATTCGCCACAATTAGAAATAAATCCGGACTGAATAATTTCAAAATAAGTATATGTTTGGCGAACATGGAAAACTTAAATGCCGTTTTTATAAACGAAAAAATACCGCAACAAGAACGCCTTATTCGATTGAATAAAATCGCCATACAACAGATGAAGATTTTGCAGGAAGTAGAAAATAGAAAGATTTTAAGATGAAAAAAGAATTCTTCCCGCCCCGACCGTCCACCAATCCGGCCATTTATGCTTATGAGTTGGTGGATGTGGCTACGCATAAGGGTTTGCTTGAAATTTTTAAACAATAAAAAATGTAATGAGTATGAAAAATGACATAAAATTGTTTGAAGAGAAACAAGTCAGAGTTCAGTGGGACGAAAAAAGTGAAAAATGGTACTTGTCCGTTATTGATATCATCAGCACGTTAACCGACAGCACCATTCCAAAACGCTATTGGTCTGACCTAAAGAAGAAACTTACGCTGGAAGGTAGTCAGTTGTACGAGAAAATCGTACAACTCAAATTTGAGGCAACCGATGGTAAAAAATATGCCACCGATTGTCTTGAAACGCAAGATGTATTTCGCCTGATACAATCCATTCCCTCGCCCAAAGCAGAGCCTTTCAAACTATGGCTGGCACAAGTGGCTGCCGGGCGATTGGACGAAATGCAAGACCCTGAGTTGAGCATCGACAGGGCTTTGGAACAGTATTTAAAATTGGGCTATTCGGAAAACTGGATAAATCAACGGCTAAAAAGCATAGAAATACGCAAAGAGCTAACGGACGAATGGAAAAACCGAGGTTTGAAAGAAGGACAGCAGTTTGCAACCCTTACTGATATTATTACAAAGGCCTGGGCAGGGAAAACTACAAAAGAATACAAGGTTTTCAAAGGTTTAAAAAAGGAAAACCTCCGCGACAATATGACCAATACCGAGTTGATATTAAATATGCTTGCCGAGGCTTCTACCCGAGATATTTCTGAGGCAACAAACCCAAAAGATTTTGATGAAAGTAAAAAAGTAGCCCAACAAGGTGGCAATGTAGCTAAGGTAGCACTCAAAGAATTGGAGTCTAAAACAGGTAATAAAGTGGTTAGTCCGCTTAATGCCAAGTCGGTATTAGGCATAGATAAACCCAAAAAGAAAAAGGATGAGTAAAAAAGAATTTTTTCCGCCTAGACCATCCGCCAATCCAACCATTTATGCGTATGAATTGGTGGGTGTGGCTACGCATAAGGGTTTGCTCAAAATCGGCTATACCGACCGCAATGCACAAACACGTATCAAGGAGCAGTTAGGCACGGCAGCGATTCCATACAAAATTGTATTTGAAGAATCGGCAATGAAGCGTGACGGCAGTTCTTTTGCCGACCACGAAGTACACCGATTGTTGAGGGAATTGACACCAAAAAACCTTTGGTTTGCTTTGGTTCGTTTCAGGATTTTTTAGGCAACAACCCATGTTGCACCTAAAATAAAAAACGGCCGATATTGTATTTTATATCAGCCGTTTAAGTATAACCAAGTAGCCCCACCAGGAATCGAACCTGGATTTAAAGTTTAGGAAACTTCCGTTCTATCCATTGAACTACAGGGCCCTTGAAAATTAGTTTCTTGATTTTGGAGGTACTGATTGATTAGTGAAAAGTGAATAGTGAAAAGTGATTGTTTTTGCAAAAATAGTAAAAATTTCACTTGATATCGGCACCGGGGACCACTCCTTCACCGGGGGTCACGAAATAGAGCGTTCCATCGGGGTTTTCGGCCATCAGGATCATTCCCTGCGATTCGGTCCCCTTCAACTTCCGGGGCGCCAGGTTCACCAGGATGCATACCCGTTTGCCTACAATGGCCTCGGGTTTGAAGAATCCGGCAATGCCCGAAACAACGGTCCGTTGGTCCATGCCGGTATCTATTTTCAATTTTAACAGTTTGTCGGTCCCGGGCACTTTTTCGGCTTCCAAAATGGTCCCGGAACGGATATCCATTTTCATAAAATCTTCATATTGAATCACCTCTTTTGCTGGTTTGACCGTGAGGTTAACCAGAGCGGCCTCATTGGCCTCCCTGGTCTTTAAAAGCTTACGCACCTGGGCCTCGATGGCCGCATCTTCGATTTTTTCAAAGAGCAATTCCGGTGGGTTGAGTTTGTGCCCGGGTTTTAACCATTCCAACGTTGAAGCATCTTTCCATGAAAATTGAGGCAGGTTGAGCATAAGCCTGACTTTTTTCATGGAAAATGGTAAAAACGGTTCCCCGACAATGGTGAGCTGGGCACAAATTTGCAATGACAGATTGAGGATGGTCCCTACTCGGCCGGGATGGGTCGAAAACAACTTCCAGGGTTCGTTATCGGTAAGATATTTATTGCCAAGCCTCGCCAGGTTCATCATTTCTGAAAGTCCTTCCCGGAAACGGTAATGGTAAATGCTTTCGGCAATACGGCCGGGGATTTGTTTCATCTCCTCCAGCGCTGCCCCGTCCGTTTCGTTGAATGGGCCTGCGACAGGCACTTTCCCTTCAAAAAATTTATGGGTCAGCACCAGGGTCCGGTTTATAAAATTTCCGAGAATGGCAACCAGTTCGCTGTTGTTCCTTGCCTGAAAATCTTTCCAGGTGAAATCGTTGTCCTTGGTTTCCGGGGCAGCGGAAGTCAGAACATACCTTAAAACATCCTGTTTTCCGGGAAAATCTTCGAGGTATTCGTGCAACCAAACCGCCCAGTTTCTCGAGGTGGATATTTTTTCCCCTTCTAAGTTTAGAAATTCATTGGCGGGAACATTGTCGGGAAGGATAAAGGTTCCTTCTGCTTTGAGCATGGCCGGAAAAATGATGCAATGAAAAACGATGTTGTCTTTTCCGATAAAGTGGACCAGTTTGCTCTTTTCATCCTTCCAATATTTTTCCCACTCCGGGGTCAACTCCCGGGTTGCAGATATATATCCGATGGGTGCGTCAAACCATACATAAAGCACTTTCCCTTGAGCTCCTTCCACCGGGACCTGCACCCCCCAGTCCAGGTCGCGGGTCACTGCCCTGGGCTGGAGGCCCTGATCGATCCACGACTTGCATTGTCCGTAAACATTCGGTTTCCAGTCGTCTTTGTGGCCTTCAACGATCCATTCCCGCAACCAGGGCCCGTATTGGTCCAGGGGCAAAAACCAATGACGGGTCTCTTTTAATACCGGCTGGTTGCCGCTCAACACCGATTTTGGATGAATGAGGTCGGTCGCATTCAGCGAAGTGCCACATTTTTCGCACTGGTCACCGTATGCCTTGTCATAACCGCAATGTGGGCAAGTGCCGGTAATATACCGATCGGCTAAAAAATGGCCGGTCGCTTCATCAAAATATTGTTGGGAAACTTTCTCGATAAACTGGCCGGCATCGTACATTTTCCGGAAAAAGGCCGAAGCGGTTTCATGGTGCAACTGGTTGGATGTGCGGGAATAAATATCGAACGATATACCAAAATCCTCAAAAGATTTTTTGATGATCCCGTGATACCGGTCCACAATGTCCTGTGGCGAAACGCCCTGTTGCAACGCTTTGATGGTAATGGGAACCCCATGTTCGTCCGATCCCCCGATGAATATCACATCCTCACCGTTCATCCGTAAAAAACGAACATAAATATCGGCCGGAACATATACCCCGGCCAGGTGCCCGATGTGTATGGGGCCATTGGCATAAGGAAGCGCCGATGTGACCGTATATCTTTGAGGTTTGGATTTCTTGTTCATGGAATGAATTAAAAAAACTGATGAAAGAGGGAACAAAGATATAAAATTAAAAAAAGCCAGTCTTCCTGTTGCCAACTGCCACTGATCTTCGGTTGTTGGATTTTAATCTGGTTTTTTATGTAATTTTGGCCTATGGTTCATCCTCCCTGGTTAAAAAAAGGCGATAAAATTGGGATTGTTTCTCCCGCCAGAACTATTTCCTTCGAAGAGGTCCACCCCGCCATCCGGATTTTTCAGCGGTATGGGCTGGAAGTGGTTTTAGGGTCTTATGTTTTCAGCCGCCATCATCAGTTTGCAGGCACCGATGACCAGCGCAGGCGCGATTTTCAACAAATGTTGGACGATCCCTCCATCCGTGCCATCGTTTGTGCCAGGGGCGGTTATGGCTCTGTGCGTATTATCGACCAGCTTGATTTTGCCCGGTTTCTTCAGTTTCCTAAATGGATTGTGGGCTACAGTGATATTACTGTTTTTCATTCCCACCTCCATCGGCAATTTGGCATGGAAACCCTCCATGCTACCATGCCGGTTCATCTGGTCAGCGAAAATCCCGGCGACTCTCTCGACACCATGCTCAATGCACTATTTGGATTGCGGATCTCCTATTCGTATAACAAAACGCCCCTCTCCCGGGAAGGAAAATCGGAAGGATTGCTGGTAGGAGGGAACCTTTCTATCTTGTACAGCCTTTCAGGATCGTTATCGGAACTTGACACCAGGGGAAAAATCCTCTTCCTGGAAGATGTGGACGAATATCTTTACCATATTGACAGGATGATGATGAACCTGAAACGGTCGGGCAAACTTGAACCTTTGAAAGGGCTTGTTGTTGGAAGCATGAACAGAATGAACGACAATGCGGTCCCTTTTGGAAAGAGCGCCAATGAAATAATTATCGACGCAGTGAAGGATTACAAATACCCCGTTTGTTTTGATTTTCCGGCAGGCCATTCCGATAACAACCTGGCCCTCATCCTCGGCCGGAAGGTTTTGCTCAAAGTGGGGCCACAAATAGATCTTGTCTTTTTTTAATTCATCGTATTACTTTTCCCCATTTTTCCCGATTAAGGAAAATGAAATTGAACCGGGTTTCTGGATAAAACCGCAGGCCGGGCGGTCCTATGAAATTGATTATTTATACTTTTTTCAAATACCATGGGTGCAAAAGACCAGATTGAACTGGGAAAAACCGGAGAGCATGTCGCCGCTGCTTATCTGGAATCAAAAGGATACCGGATCCTTGAGCGAAACTGGCGCGTGGGCCGTGAGGAAATCGACATTATAGCAAAAGAGGGCGATTATGTTGTGATTGTAGAGGTTAAAACACGTCATTTATCCTCTTTCCCCGATCCGGAAGTATATATTAACCGAACCAAACAACACATTCAGGCCCGTATCGCCAATGCCTGGATGCGTTGCCATAATTATGCCTGTGAGATCAGGTTTGACGTAATTTTTGTGTTAATCCAACCTGAAAAGACCGAAATTGACCATATAACGGATGCCTTTTATGTTACGCAACCGCGGGGTCGTTTGTAAAACAAACCAGCGATGGGCCCCTGCCGGTTTTGCAGCTGTTTGCCGGATGGCTTTATTTACGTCCGAAATCGGCGGGAATTTCGCCCCAGTACGCCGTTTCCCACTTCACTATTTTATTGGGCCATTCGTTGGCCTGTAACCATTTTATTGCCCGTTCGATAAGGTCGAAGAGGCTTTTGTTTTTTGGCGAGGCTATCAGTTTGGTGTTGATGGATTTTTTCCGTACCCAGGCAATGGCAGTCCGGCTATCAGAATATACCGGCCAGTCGGAACCCCTTTGTTTTAAATAGGCCAGGGCATGGACGATCCCCAAAAATTCCCCAAGGTTGACCGTTCCTTCGGGGAAAGGGCCCATTCGGAACAATTCGGCCCCCGAGGCGGTATCGACCCCCCGGTATTCCAGCACGCCCGGATTTCCTGCACAGGCTGCATCAACACAGATACTGTCGGTGACCGGGGAACCGATCAAAGGATCGGTACAAACTACTTTTTGGGGCACCTTTAGCCCTTGTCCCAGATGTTTCCCGGGGCCATCGGCCCAGGCCCCTTTGGCCATGTCCAAGGTAGGAAATGCTTTGTACTTTGCCCCGGGGAAACCTTCAACCTCCCGTTTGCAACGGGGCCAACCCTCATAGATTCCGGGAACTTTTCCTTGCCATACAACGTAATATTTTATTTTGGCCATCGTTTAAATTTACTGACAAAATTATCATTATTTTTATCCGCTTTAGGATCCTTAATGAATCCATTCAAACGTCTTGCCGGCCAAACGGCCATCTATGGTATCCCTAACATCCTGGGCCGGTTCCTGAATTACCTGCTGGTCCCCCTCTATACCTATGGCATCCTCACTTCACAGGAATATGGAATTGTCAACGTTTTCTATTCCCTGACCGCCCTGCTGCTGGTTGTCCTCACCTATGGCATGGAAACCGCCTTTTTCAGGTTCACCGAAACTGAACCGAACAAAGAAAAAGTTTATAGTACCGGCCTCCTCTCCCTAACCGTCACATCGTCCCTGTTTTTAGTGTTGGCCAGTGCTTTTTCACAAAACATCGCCCGTTGGATCGATTATCCCCAATATCCGGAATTCATCCGTTGGTTTGCCTGGATTCTGGTTTTCGATGTGTTGGCGGCCATCCCTTTTGCAAGGCTCCGGGCAATGAACAGGCCGGTTTTGTTTGCGACAATTAAATCCATAAACATCCTTGCCACCGTTATCCTAAACCTTTTTTTCCTTGTATTCCTGCCATGGATATCCGAAACGTTTCATCATTCCGCACTGAACCTTGTATTACACCGGATATACCATCCCGAATGGGCCATTGAATATATTTTTATTTCCAACCTGCTTGCCAGTTTGCTGACCCTTGTACTGCTCCTGCCCCAGGTAATGCACCTGAAATGGGATTTCGATTTCAGGCTCCTCAAACGAATGCTCAGGTATGCCATTCCACTGCTTTTTGCCGGAATGGCAGGGATTGTCAACGAAACAAGCGACCGGATTTTGTTACGGTACCTCTTGCCCTCCGATATTGCCGAATCGCAGGTTGGCATCTATAGCGCTTGTTATAAAATCGCCATCCTGATGGTCCTTTTTATCCAGGCATACCGGTTTGCCGCAGAACCGTTTTTTTTCTCACAAATGAAGAAAGATGACGCGCGGGCAACCTATGCCCGGACCATGGATTATTTTATTGTTGCGGTTTCCCTCATATTTTTAACTACCATGCTCTTTCTTGACACTGTTTTTATTTATCTGATCGGACCGGAATTCAGGGCTGCACGCAAGGTAATCCCTGTTTTGATGATGGCAAAATTATTTTTGGGCATCTATTTTAACTTGTCGGTTTGGTATAAGGTTACCGGAAAAACACAGTGGGGCGCAATCATTATGGTCCTGGGGGCTGTTGTTTCTTTGGGATTGAACTTTTATTGGATCCCGAAATCGTCCAATCACTTGATATTTGGGTATTTAGGTTCTGCCTGGGCAACTTTTTTTTCGTATGCGTTTATGATGGTCATCGCGTATCTGGTTGGTCAGAAATTTTATCCCATTCCCTACAACCTGAAAAAAAACGTGGGATATATTTCCCTTATGCTTTTTCTTTATTTTATAGGGCACTGGGTAAAACCAGCCAACATCTATCTTGGGTTCGGATTGAACCTTTTGTTGATCGGGATCTTTGCTGCAACGGTCTGGATGCTTGAAAGGCGTGCTCTGTCGAAACTCCGGTAATTGGGAATTTTATTACCTTTGTCCATTCTTTTACAAGTCCGGTTTCGGCCGGTATTCTATGAAAATCAGGATTGTCAACCACTCCAAACACCCGCTGCCGGCATACGAAACAACTTTTTCGGCCGGGATGGACCTACGTGCGGACCTGGATTCCGATATCTTGCTCAGGCCCCTCGGGCGGGCATTGATACCCACCGGTCTGTTTATTGAAATCCCTCCGGGTTTTGAAGCCCAGATCAGGCCACGAAGCGGCCTGGCAGTAAAAAACGGGATAACCATTCTCAATGCTCCGGGAACCATCGATTCCGATTACCGGGGAGAGATCAGGGTGGCACTGGTTAATCTTTCGAATGAGGATTTTATGGTCAAAGATGGGGAACGGATTGCCCAGATGATCATTGCGGCACACGAAAAGGCAACATGGGAACAAGTTGACGAACTCAATCCTACCCAACGGGGAGCAGGCGGGTTTGGCCATACAGGGACGAAATAAAGGATGCCGTGGTAATTCATGCAGGTGTGATTAAAAACAAAAAATGAAGATTTCAGGAAATAGGGCGGGAATTGTTATTTTTCTTGTGGCCTGGTTCAGCGTTAACCTGGGTTATAGCCAAAGGTTTGTTGGTGACCGGAAGGAAGAACGTGTTATTTTGTCTTCTGATCAGAATAAAGACAACAATAAACCAAAGCTGCCCCCCGGAGAACAACTTCATAAAAAAACCGGGAACAATGCCATGCTGATCATGGCCAAAAAGGAGGCTTTGATTGGAAATATCAACGGAGCCCGGGAGATGTTCCGGCGTTATACCACCAACTATCCCCTCGACCCGGTCGGTTATTTTGAACTGGCCCGGATCGAAGCCGTACAAAAGAATTTTCAGGAAGCCATCTCCCTGACCAAAGAGGCAGTGGGCCTCGATCCGGCAAATATCTGGTTTACCCTGTTCCTTGCCGAGCTTAATCAAATGGTCGGTAATTTGGACGATGCGGTTGAAACCTACGAAACCATTGTAGGACAATATCCCGGGAACCTCGATTATTTTTACCAGCTTGCAGCGCTTTACCTTCAGGTTGAACGATACAACGATGCCATCCGGATCTATGATAAAATTGAGGAAAATGCCGGAATATCTGAAGATATTTCTTTACAAAAACAAAAAATTTATCTCTATCAAAATAACCTCAAGGGAGCTGAAAATGAACTTTTGGAATTAATTTCTGCCTTTCCTGGCGAAAGCAAATACCATTCCATATTGGCCGAATTTTATATGGGGAATGGAATGGCCGACAAAGCGCTCGGAATCTATAAACGAATTGCGGCAATCGACCCCGACAATGCCTATATTCACATGTCGATGGCCGATTATTACCGGAAAAACGGAAACAAGGAGAAAGCGTTCGAAGAACTGAAAATCGGTTTTGGGAACCCAAACCTGGATGTGGATACGAAAATTAACATCATGCTTAATTTTTATACCGTCAATCAGATATACAACGATCTTCGGGAAGAGGCCTCTGTTTTATCGGAGATTCTTATCCGGACACATCCCAAAGACGCCCGGGTTTTTTCCATTTATGGCGATTTGCTGATCCAGGACCAGAAATTTTCCGAAGCCAGGGAGACCTTTCTGAAAGCCATTGCCATCGACAGCAGCCGTTATACCTTATGGGAACAAATTTTACGTCTCGACCTTCAGCTTGGTTTCTTTCAGCCCCTGGTTTCCCATAGCCAGCGTGCCATCGAACTCTTTCCTGAACAACCGCTTCCTTATCTCTTTTCAGGATTGGGGAAAATGCAGCTCAAACAAAATGCAGAAGCATTGATCCCATTGTCGGCCGGGGTGAAACTGATTGTTGACAACGACGACCTGGCCGCGCAGTTCTATATGTACCAGGGGGATGCCCTGCATGCCCTCAACCGCAACCAGGAAGCGTTTACTGCGTATGAAAGGTCGTTGCAGGCCGATGGCGACAACGCTTTTGTGCTGAACAACTATGCATACTACCTTTCCCTCGAAAACAGGGAATTGGACAAAGCAGAAAAAATGGCAAAAAAAGCGGTGACCCTCGAACCGGAAAACGCCTCTTTTTTAGATACCTATGGATGGGCGCTTTACAAACAGGGAAAATTTGAAGAGGCCCGTCAATGGATCATGAAAGCCTTGCAAAATAAAGAGGAAACCAGTGCCGAAGTCCTCGAACATTATGGCGATGTGTTGTTTAAGCTCGGCGACCCGGACCAGGCCCTCGATTATTGGAAACAGGCGCTCAGGAAAGGCGATGGCTCTGAATGGTTGGAAAAAAAAATTATGGAAAAAAAATTATTTGAATGATCTTCAAAACGATACTGACCAAATCCCTCGCCATTTTACCGGTTTTGCTCCTGGCCTTTTCCCTCTTTCAATCGTGCAGCCCGTCACGAAAAGCACTGGCCGTACCGATAAAAGAGGAAGGGCCCGATTATCTGCTGGAAAAATTAAAAACAAATGAATTGAAATTCAATTGGTTTTCGGCCAGGTTCTCTGCAGAATATGAAAATAACGGCACAAACAATTCTTTCAACGGACAAATCCGGGTCCGCAAAGATAGCCTGATCTGGATCTCGCTCACCCCCATGCTTGGTATCGAAGCTGCAAGGGCCATGATATCCCAGGATACGGTCAAATTGATAAACCGGCTGAACAAAACCTATTTTATCGGTGATTATGAATATGTAAACCGGTTTTTAAATACCAATATCGATTACGACCTGCTCCAGGCCATGTTGCTGGGAAACGACCTGCAATTTTATGAAAACGGGAAATTCAGGGCATCGGTCGATAAAGGCTGTTATAAATTGTCAACCAGCGAACGGCATAAATTAAAAAAATATGTCCGCAGCAATCAGGACGACCCGAAAGTCTTTATCCAAAATATCTGGCTTGATCCGCAGAATTTTAAAATTACCCATGCCGAAGTCAAAGAGGTCCGCCGGGACAATATTAAACTTGAATCAAGCTATGCCGGGTTTGAACCATTCAACGGACAATTGTTCCCCAAAGAGGCAAAACACATTATATGGGCCGAAAATACCATCCGGATGAAAGCAGATTTTTCTAAGATTTCCATCGACGTTCCACAGCAATTCCCTTTTAAAATCCCGGGAAGCTACCAACCGGCGAAATAGCTTACGACGATCAATAAAACAAAAAACCAATGGACCGGGTCGTTTTTAAAATTTTCCTGCTCTTTTTTGTGGCGATCCTGTTGCCGTTCGGTCCAGGTATTGCCCAAACGGTCAAAGACAAAGAAAAACTTCAGAAAACAAAACGTCAGCTTGAGGAAGAAATCAGCTATACGAATGAATTGTTGGAAACAACACAGCAAAGCAAAAAAACATCCCTGAACAAATTACAGATATTAACAAAAAAAATCCGTAGCAGGGAAGCGCTGATCGAAACCATCAATGATGAATTGGAAGAAGTTCAATTAAAAATTTCGGTAGAAAATATTCAGATTGACCGGATGTCGCGTCAACTAAAGGAAATGAAAAACGAATATGCCCGGATGATCTATCACGCATACAGGATCATGAATGGCAGGAATAAACTCATGTTTATTTTTTCGGCTAAAGATTTTAACCAGGCCTATCAGAGGTTGAAGTACTATCAACAATATGCATCCTGGCGCCGGCGGCAGGTTCAGAAAATTGAAGCTACACAAATTGCCATCAACAATCAATCGCGGGAACTGGAAACCATCAAAAGCCAAAAAGTTTCATTAATCCAGGCCCAACAGCTTGAAAAACAAAAACTCGATAGGGAAAAACGGGACAAAGCAAAATCGGTAAAAGAACTTACTTCAAAGGAAAAACAACTCTCAAAAACGTTAAGGGCCAAGCAAAATGCAGCACAACAACTTGAAAATGAAATAGAAAAGCTAATCGCAGAAGAGATCAGGATATCCTTGGAACGGGACGGTAAACGAAGTTCAAATAATAAAACGCCGGCAACGTCGGGGAGTTCCGGCGCAAAGCCTTCGCTAAACCTGACAGCCCTTGAAAAAGAACGTTCTTCCTCTTTTGCCTCCAACCGGGGACGGTTGCCCTGGCCTTGCGAACGGGGTTTTATTTCCGGTAGTTTTGGCGAACACCCCCATCCGGTGCTGGAATATGTCAAAGTAAAAAACAACGGCATCGATATCATGACCGAACGGAATTCGCTCGTAAAAGCCGTCTTTGAAGGCCGGGTAAGTTGGGTGAAATCATTTGCCAACATCAACAAAGTAGTCATCATCCGTCATGGGGAATATCTTACCGTTTATTCCAATCTCGGGGAGGTCAATGTCAGGGATGGGCAGGAGGTGACTGCCCGGCAAACCATCGGAAGGGTATATACCAATCCGGAAGATCAGAAATCGGAGCTGCATTTCGAAATCTGGCGCGGCAAATCAATTCAAAACCCGGAAGATTGGCTGGCCGGCAGATATTAGGAGAAAATATAGATGAAAGAACATATAGGCGAAATGGCCGCATTGCTTACTGCGGTTTTCTGGACAGTGACCGCGCTGGCATTTACGGCTGCCAGCAGAAAGCTTGGGTCAATGGTGGTAAATCTCCTGCGGCTGATTATCGGTTTCTTTTTTTTATCGGTTTTTGTCTATTTTTTCCGGGGCTCTTTTCTTCCGGTGGATGCCTCGGCCCGTACCTGGTTTTACTTGTCCCTTTCAGGATTGATTGGCTTTGTGTTTGGCGACCTTTGTCTTTTTCAGGCTTTTGTTGTCATTGGCGCCCGGGTTTCCATGCTGATGATGGCACTGGCGCCTCCCCTCACGGCACTCATCGGTTGGCTTATCCTCGGCGAAACGTTGACCTTAATCAGTTGGACTGGTATGATATTGACCTTAAGTGGGATTGCACTCGTGGTATTGAAACAACACCCTCGGGATGAAGAGGCAGGAGGGTTCCCAAAGATGAAGTTCAATTATCCCGTATGGGGGATCTTGCTTGGTCTTGGTGGGGCCCTGGGCCAGGCCGGAGGACTCGTATTGAGTAAATTTGGGATGAAAGGATATGACCCGTTTGCTGCTACCCAGATTCGCGTGATCGCAGGGATTATTGGGTTTTCTGCCCTGTTTTTTATCCTTCGTTTATGGAAAGAGGCCTTTCGTGGGATGACCCACCGCAAACCGATGTTACAACTTACCCTGGGGGCTTTTTTTGGCCCTTTTCTTGGAGTCTCCTTCTCCCTGGTTGCCGTTACCTATGCCGATACCGGCATTGCTGCAACCATTATGGCTTTGGTGCCAGTATTGATCATCCCTCCTTCGATGATCATTTATAAAGAAAATGTCAACATTAAGGAAATCGCCGGGGCCATTCTTGCTGTCGCGGGGGTTGCCCTGTTTTTTTTATAGCTTTCAATGGATCCCATGTCATGAAAAAAAATGATCTTGCCCTTCAGGTTCCCGAAAACCCGGGGATGCGGTTTTATTTTGGTATTTCCCTGTTTGTCCTTTCTTTTTTTATGCTTCCAACGGGTTTGATTCTCAAAGGCTTCGTCGATTCCCATTTTATGAAAGGGCTCATCTTAACGTTGTTTTGGATCAGCGCCCCTTTGATGAAAATTTCCTCTATTGGCATTATGGGAAAACCAACCTATCTCTGGATTAAATATAAAATGCATTTTTACCGGGCCGTGGCTTTCCCAAAAAAAGTGACCCGGACACGGTACAATATCGGGCTGTTTCTATTTGCCCTGCCCTTCGTCCCCAATTATGTTTTGGCTTATGCGCCGCATCTTTTCCCGGATGCTTATGAAGTAAGGACCTTCATCCACTTCTTTTTCGATGTCGTGTTCATCTTCAGCCTCTTTGTTTTGGGCGGTAATTTCTGGGATAAACTACGCGCCCTTTTCATCTATTCATCCACCGTAACTTTCGAGGAAAATCCGGAACCTCCGGTCCAATCCATCTAAATAGCCGTTTTCGGTTCATCATTAAAATCTTAACCGGTTATTTGTCATTTTCGTTTATCTTTGTTTTTTAACATTAAAATTCCTGGTGAACAATGTCATCCGCTATTATCATATTGTTGTTTCTTTTTTTGCTTAACGGAATATTTGCAATGGCTGAAATAGCATTGGTTTCGGCCCGAAAAACAAAACTTGACCAAAATGCGCAAAAAGGGGACAAGCTCTCAAAACTTGCACTCGAAAATGCCAACGAACCCTCCCGGATTTTATCGACGATCCAAATCGGGGTAACCCTGATCGGGATCCTTACCGGGGTTTATTCCAGCGATGCGCTTACCTTATCCGCAGCGGAATGGCTGGTTAAACTGGGGCTGAATCTTGAAATAGCCCAATCCCTTGGGCTGGTCCTGGTAGTCATCCTCGTCACTTTCATCTCCATGCTGATAGGCGAATTGGTCCCGAAAAGGATCGGGCTGATCAATCCCGAAGCAATTTCCCGCACGCTGGTAAGGCCCTTGCTGGCCCTTGCCTTTATCACCTATCCGTTTACCTGGTTGTTGACCCGGTCGGGGGATGTGATTCTTAAAATATTAAAAATTAAGCCTTCTGCCGAATCCCGGGTCACGGAAGAGGAAATTAAGGCCATGGTGCAGGAGGGGACCGAAGGAGGCGAAGTACAGGAGATTGAACAGGACATTGTGGCCCGTGTTTTTCACCTGGGCGATCGCAAAATTTCTTCCCTGATGACGCACCATTCCGATCTGGTTTGGTTGGATATCCATGAAACCGCCCTGGAAATGCAGGAGAAAATGCAACAGGACCTTCACTCTGTCTATCCTGTTTGTGAAGACGACCTGGACAAAGTGCTCGGGGTTATTTTAATCAAGGATTTGTTTCTGGAAAATATGTGTGAGGCCAAGTTCAAAATTACCGATCACATAAAACCGGCGCAATTCGTTCTTGAAACCCAGACAGCTTACGAAACACTCGAAATTTTTAAACAAAATAAAATCCATTACGGCCTTGTTGTGGACGAATATGGGTCAACGGTTGGAATGGTGACCCTGAACGATATCCTGGAAGCGCTCGTCGGCGATTTTAACGAACCAAGCCCCGATGAGCCACGCATCATCCAAAGGGAAGATGGCACCTGGCTGGTCGATGGCCAGATGCCCTTTTATGAATTTGTATATGAATTTAATATCCAGGAATTTGATAAGAACAAAATCAAATTCGATACCATAGCAGGATTGGCCATACACATACTCAAGCACATTCCGGTCCCGGGCGAAAAATTTTCATGGAAAGATTACGAATTCGAAATTGTTGACCTGGATGGTAACCGGATCGATAAGCTGATCATTAAAAAACAGGAAGGATGAAATTCCAGAAAAAAAATCTTTACCTACCCATCGTTGGTTTTCTTGTATTTGTTGTATCCGTTGTCCTAATCGCGGTTTCCGGCCCTTCCCTTGTTGTTTTTCCATCCCAGGAAGTTGAATTGAGCCACACGTTGAAATGGGGCCGTATCCTCAAAGATAATCTGCTGGTACAGGAAATTGCGCTTTCAAAACGATATCTGAGCAGAATCGATGTATGCCTCGCAAAAATGCCATCCAAAACCTCAAATGAAAACGTATTTCTGCTGTTGGATGCCGGACACCGGATCCTCTTTACCAAAAAATTTTCCTCCGATGAAATCGATGGCGCAGTCTGGTTGTCGTTCCATTTTAATAAAAACTTAGACATTGGCGTAAACCATAAAGTTTTTGCCTGCATCTATTCCATCAATGGCGATCAAACAAGCAGCTCGGTCTATTCCAGGTCCAACCAGGGAAATCTGGGGAAATTTTCTGTTGTTTCCATTCAGAACAACGACGTTGTTTTTTCTATTGAAAACCCCAAATCTCCCACTCCGGTTGAAGGAAACCTGGGCTTGAAAATTTTTGAAACCAATTCCAGGTTTTTTTCATTGTCGCAAAACATGCTTTATTTGTTTTTTCTGGGCCTCTCCCTGATCATTGCTTTTGCCGGGAAACTGAAAAAATGGCTATTGACCTTCAACCCGGCCCCGGAAACCATCTATTTGCCCATTGCGGTAACTTTTGGACTGTTGTTTGCTTTTATTACCCCTCCTTTTCAGGTTCCCGACGAGCCTTCGCACTTATACCGGGCATATCAGGTTTCTGAGCTTAACCTGTTCAAATACCACGACAGTATCCCAAAATCATTGGTCCATCTTGCAGCCATCAGTGAACGGATGAAATTTAATGTCGCGCAAAAAACCAGCCGGAAAGAGATCCTTGGGCTATCCTCCATATCGTTGGCCCCGGAAGAAAAAACCTACGCCGAATCGCCAAACTACATCATCCCTTATTTGCCTCAGGCCATGGGGATGTTGTTTGGACGGATTTTCAATACCAGCCCCATCTTCCATTTTTATCTGGGACGCATCCTAAACTTGCTTACAGCGGTTTTTTTACTGTTTCTGGCCATAAAAATTACCCCGGTATTCAAATGGGTCTTCTTTCTTTTGGGCATCATGCCGATGACCTTGTACCTGATGGCTTCCCTTTCGTACGATGCCTCTACCATTTGCCTTACCTTTTTGTTTATCGCCATCGTCTTTAAACTGGCCTTCGACACGACACAAAAAATTTCGGCCCGTTTGCTCCTCTTCCTTTTTATCATCGGTATCCTGCTTGCTTCTTCCAAACCACCTTACTATATCGCAGTGTTTGCCTTTCTCATCGTTCCGGTAGGAAAATTTGGATCGTGGAAAAAATATCTGATAACGTTTACCGGCCTGGTTGTTGCTGTTTTAGTGGTATCGCAACTATGGATGCCCGCACGAAAATTTTTCAAAAATTTCACTGCCAATGTGGCCGCTTCTTCGCCCATCTCCCAGGCATCCCTGTTCCCCGCCTTTGCTTTCGGCGAACCGGCACCGGTGGTGTCGGGCCAGCAATCGAAACCCAACGGACCCGTAAAAGAAAAAACGGGGGTTCAGGGCCCTTCAAAAGCACAAACGGGCACAACGCAACCTACATCCAATCCGGTTGCCCAACCAGGGGCTGAAAAAAAAGCGCCTCCTCCCAAAGTGGAGAGCCCTTACGACCAGCCAGCGCAGAAAAAGTTCATTTTATCCGATCCGTTCCGGTTTTTGGGCATCCTGGGCGATACCATTAAAAAATTTCTTGGTATTTATGTTATCGCATTTATTGGCCTTTTTGGGTGGGTCGATTCCCCGCTCCCCCCGCCCTTGATCTATTCTTTTCTCCTCCTCTTAATTCTTGTTTCCCTCAGCGATGCGGCACCGGGAATAAAAATCAATTTTTTCAGGAAATCCATTTTGCTGGCCATTTTTCTTGTTGGTTTTCTATTGGTGGAAACCGCCATGTACGTATGTTGTAACCCGGTTGGAAGCCCGATGATACTGGCCGTGCAGGGCCGCTACTTTATTGCCCTTGGCCCGCTGTTGTTCATTGTTTTATACAACAACAGGGTCAATAAAACCATGGACCATGCGCTGATGAAACCATCCATAAAAGGTGAAAAAGCAAAAAAGGAAAAAAAGAAAAAACCGGCCCAGCCTACTGCTACAACCTTTCCCTTATATGCAAAACTATTTCCATGGGCGGTCATCGGTTTTGGATTGTTTGCGTTGCTTTATTCCGTTTACCATATTTTGTTCAGGTTTTATATTGTGTTAACATAAAAGAGGCCATGCATGAAATGAACAATCTTACGATCCTTGTGCCAGCTTACAATGAAGCTACTGCCCTGAAAGAATTCCTGCCTGAACTGCTCGCCTGGTGTGGCACAAAAAAGTGCTGTCTGATCATTGTCAATGATGGTTCGACCGATGATTCAAAAAACCTGTTCGACCAATTGCTGCCGGCTGAAAATGTCACCTTGATGACCCATAAAATGTGATGCCGATGACCATCTCCCAAATAGCGGCTTCAAATTATGCCGCATCCAAAACAGGTCACTCCTTCCTTTTCTTTGCTTTTATTCTCCGACATGCATTCGGAGAAAATAATACGGTTTCCATTAAAAAAATATTATTTCTTTTTCTTTTAACGATACTTCTTACAATCTGTAAACATCACTATTTAATTATTATGCTTGGATTTTTAGTAACTCCGCTACACAGCATCGGATCGATAAGGAAATTTGCACTGATAATTGTGGGGTTACTGATTTTATGGATCCTTATTATACTCATATTCCTGACAATTTTTATTTTTTGTGTTAACCCTATTGAAGCGGCTATGTATATTTGCAGTAATTTAGTTCGAAAAAATTTAAGAATTGGTGTTCAGGGAAGATACTTTATGCCATTTGCTCCATTGTTCTTTATCCTATTTTACCAGCAGGCAATGACCAAATACTTTGGAAAATCCATAAAAAAGCAAAATACGAAAAAGCCATTGAAAAATGTTAGTGAAGAAATGATTGCATATTTAGAAAATCAATCTCTTATTCAAAAATTTTCCGTTATCCAAAACTATTATTTCCCTTGGAGACTGATCTCATTTGCCCTTTTTGCACTTGCATATTCAATAATTGTTATCTTGAACTGGTTTTCCATAATCAGTTGTTAAACGTAAAAAATGCATCAACTTTCAGTCATCATTCCGATCTACAACGAATATTTCAGTCTTGAAAAGTTTATGCCTGGGATCATTGCATATTGCCGGGATCGAAATTGGAACGTTATAATGGTAAATGACGGATCCACAGATGGTACCGGGGAATTGATTAATAGGTTTTCCGAAAATGATCATGTCACCATCCTGCATCATAAACTCAACAAAGGATATGGGGCTGCGCTAAAAACCGGTTTCATGGCCTGCCATACTGAATATTCCATTACGTTTGATGCAGATGGTCAGCATGCCCTTGAAGACATCGATAAGTTATTCCACATTATTATCAACCGCGATGCCGACCTTGTTGTTGGTTCGCGGAGGAGTGAAAAGGCAACATCATATTATCGTGGAATCGGCAAGGGGTTCATAAGGTGCCTTGCTAAAATACTTATGACGGTTCCGATATATGATCTTAATTCAGGTATGAAAATTTACAGGACTGAACTGGCACAGAAATACCTTTTGTTACTGCCTGACACTATGGCCTTCAGTGATATCATTACCTTGGTGTTTATCAATAACCGGAATTTGGTTTTTGAAGAACCCATACAGATTAAACCCCGACTTCATGGGAAAAGTGCAATCGGGATACAGACAGCTTTTCAGACCATCATGGAAGTCATTCATATTGTAATCTTATTCAACCCGATGAAGATTTTTCTACCTTTAGCGGTTGTGTGTTTTTTCAGCACTGCTGTATGGGGAATACCTTTGTTTTTCCAAGGTCGTGGAGTTAGCATTGGAACTTTTCTTGGGGTCATCTCAGGTCTAATTTTCTTTCTTTTAGGGTTAATCGCAGAACAATTATCTCTGATAAGAAGGATAAATCATTGATAAGAATTATTCAATATCGACAATTGATGGCTGAGGGCATTCATACATTTGTTATCCCTGCTTACCAAAATTCGCCATTCCTTGAAGAGTGTATCATTTCTTTACAAAAGCAAACGATCCCAAGCCAGATAATTATTACAACATCCACGCCTTCTCTGTTTTTGTTTGGTATTGCCAAAAATTATAACATAGAAATCAGTATAAACAAAAACTTTAACAATATTTCCGAAGATTGGAATTTCGCCTATCAACAGTGTCAAACAAAATATCTGACACTTGCCCACCAGGATGATATATATTTACCTGAGTATACAGAAAAATGCCTTCACGTTGCGGAAAATTCAAAAAATCAGGAAAACCTTATTATTTTTACCGATTATGCTGAGTTATTGATTAATAGAAGGAGAAGGATATCCTTTGTTCTTTTGGTTAAGAAAATGCTGTTAATTCCATTTATTATAAAAAATTCTATTGAAAACCATTTCCTGAAAAAAATCATTCTGTCATTGGGTAATCCCATTTCCTGTCCAACAGTGATGTTTAATAAAGAAAATATTGGTGAATTTAAATTTTCCGAAGACTATATCTATAATCTTGATTGGGATGCCTGGATTCAGTTAATAAGGGTGAATGGAAAATTTATTTATATAAACAAAAAGCTGATGTTACATCGACTTCACCCAGAATCACAGACTCATATACAGATTAAGAATAAAAACAGAATTGTCGAAGAAGAAATAATTTTCAGAAAGTTATGGTTAAGCCCTGTCGCTAAATTATTGATTTCCATTTATAAATTCGGGGGAAAGTTCAACTTGCATGACCACTAATATATCATGACATGATGAATATTCGCTACATTATCATACGGTTATACGGAACCTGTTCTTTGAACCCATCTTATGATTATCTGGTACATCATTTTAAGACGGTAAAGAATCTGATAAATGACAGGAAGTGCATTTTTCTTAAGTGCATTTGTGACATTTTTTTCATGCCTGCGATAATAGACAAGGGTTTGATTTAAAAAGCAATATTTCCAAAAAAGTGCTGTATTTAAACCAATCCAGCTATCATGCATAACAAGATTTTTAGGAAACGGTAAACAGTAATTCAGAATTCTTCTATTAAAAGTCATGCAACAGCCCATAAAAGAGGGATTTATCCAATTCCAAATAAATCCCTTTCCTGAAAAATTTACCTTAAAAAAAGACTGATAAAGAATATTTCCCAAATGATCTGTCACAACGGCATCGGTGATTACAAGATCATATTTATCCATAAGAGGAGTTACGACTTTAATCTTATCTGGAAACCAAACATCGTCCTGGTCTGCCATGTAGATAATTTCACCATTCGCATGATTAAGTGCCATCTCCATATTATATACCGGGCCAAGGGTTTGTTTGTTTCTAAATAGTTTAATTCTGGGATCATTTAATCCCAGAATAATTTCGAGCGTGTCATCTGTTGAATTATCATCTGAAATTATGACTTCTGAATCATCACCTATTTGTTTTAAAATGGACAGTAACTGCTCTTCTATATATAAACTACCATTAAAAGTTGGTAAACATACGCTTATTGATTTTTTCATACTCAGGGAAGACTTGAAAAATTTAGGATCTTGTTACTTGAATTCTTAAATTTATCAAAAAAATGAAAATATCCTTATAATTGAACCTTATAATTGAACATCAAAATGTATACTAAAAGTGATATAATTAAAAATAGCACCTCAATAGCGATACTATTGGCAACATACAATGGCGCTCTCTATTTAGAACAGCAAATTGAATCAATCTTGTATCAATCATTTGATGATTGGACCTTGTTCATCAACGATGATGGTTCGTCTGACAACACTGTGAGCATTATAAAATCTTATGCAAACAAATTCAAGGAAAAAATTATTTTTTTACAAATAAAACAAAAAAAATTAGGGGCATCAATGAATTTCCAAAATTTATTGTATGCCGTCGATTCAAAATACTATATGTTCTGTGATCAGGATGATTTTTGGTTGCCAAACAAATTGGAAATTTCGATGCATGCCATGAATCTCTCAGAGAATCGTGATCCCAGGAAACCAATTCTGGTGCACACTGATTTAACTATCGTTGGGAAAGAGCTTCAAATTATCAACAAGTCATTCTACAGATATTCGAAGACAAATCCTTTGAAATTCTGTACCTTCAACTTTCTTGGAGTTGCCAATTGTGTTACAGGCTGCACGATCTTGGTCAATAATCCGGTTAAGAGATTGATAAATCAGTTACCCAAAACTGGATTTATGTATGACTGGTGGATCGCTATACAGGTTTCAAAGAACGGCATTATTAATTATATTCCCGAATCCACAGTCCTGTATCGACAACATACGAGAAATTTGATTGGGGCAAAACATGTTGGAATCCGATACTTTATTAATATATTGATTAATATACGGAAAAATATTAAAATAGATATTCATAATTATAAAATACTGAAGAAGATCAACTATGGCAGTGCAACTAAATACATTACTTATAAAGCATTATTTCAAATAATTCGACTGCTATATTAAAATAGCAATTATAATAGTAAAATTACCTCCTTATTTCAATCCATCTCATGCCGATTCCTAGCATCCTATCGTCGCCTGATTGACCAAGGTTTTTTGGAGAATTAGGATTAATAATATTAAATTCAATATTCAAAAGCTCCTTCTCCCGTAGTATTTCATTTGGTATTGAAAATGAATATTCCTTTTCATCCTTATAGAGCTTAGTGTCTGCTATTTTCACACCGTTTACCATAAGCATTACACGCAGTCCCTTATCATCACAGTATGCTGTTGCGTCAAAAACCATGGTTAGGTCACAATTTAAACTATCAATTGGAAGAGTAAGCAAAGCCTGATTTCCATCTGTCCATATACCCCATTCCTCTGCATTCGACCAACCTCTACCCAAATATGCGAGTTGTTCTGAATTATTAATTTTTGAAAAGAAAATTCGCTCGCCCAACCTATAAGATTTTAATTTTTGTTCAGTATGATTTTTTTTCACAAGAATCCATTTATTTATCCCCATATCAAAAGCATATGTACTATCTAGTTCATATTTTTCAATCCATGCATTCACAAAATCCAGATAATCCAGAGATTTAATTTTTTGAACTCCCTCCCATCCCTTGGGTACTAATCCCGAGTATCCATTGATCGTTTTTAGTCCATACTTCTCCGCAATCATCCATGAATCTAACTGATAATTATAATCTGCTCTTGTTGAATCATTTCCAATCAAAAACATCACTTTACAGCCTCGTGGAGGGCATGGTACTTCGTTTAATATTTCATTCATTTCTGTTTTATTCCAAAAGCTCATCCAACCATTCTTAATTGTGTTGTCTAAAATCAATACAACAAGAATAATACTTATAACTATTGCTTTTAATGGTCCAGAGTTAATACGTGATAGTTTCGTCTTTAAATAAAAACCAATCACGATTGATGCCGGCAATGAAAGGAATAGTAAAAATCTTGAAACCGCACGAATACTTTTTGCTCCTGGGACAAATTTATTAATTACCCACCAAAGACTAAAGCCATCGACTTTTAGTAGTAAGAAAAAAACAATGAGAATTGAAATTGCCAATACGTAAATTAAGGTATAATCATTATTTATTTGATGATCAGATTTATTTACAATGCAATTTAGTTCTGGTTTTACTCTGTGTCTAAAAACAATGAATACAATAGATAAAATTAACAATGTGAAAGTTATTATAGGAAATCCAGAAGATAACTCCCATGCATATGGTCTCACAGATAAATCAGGGATTATTGCTTGAAGCATCCCTCCCCATAAAACATTTAACGTCGATGTATTAATAAAGTCAAACCATTGAGGAAGCATTGGTGAAACAGCTTCCCAATTGAAGCCTTCTGTGTAGATAAGTAAAACCGGAAAATAAATCCAAAAAAAAGGCGCAATGAAAACTAAGCCTACAAGGAAGTAAAGGATAAATTCTTTAGGATTTTCTCGTATAAAACGAATTATTTGATAAATTAAATTGTCTTTATGTTTATAATGGATAATTATGTAAACTATTAACATAATTATTATGAAAAATAAAATGAAAAATCCAACATAATAGCTTGACATTAAGATCAGGCAAACCCAAAATAAAGATAATATCCCATAAATAATCCTCTTATTGCCTAAAGGATATTTATCAAAAAATGTCATAATACAAATAACCAGACATGGTACAGCACTGAAAAAAAATAACTGAGTATGAATGCTCTTTATACTATATGAGTTGGCATATGCACAGATAATTGTTGCTATGGCAGATACGGCGAATCCAAATCTAAATTTTTGTTTTAGTAGATAAAATAAACATAGGCTTCCCAAAATATGAAGCAATATGAGTGTGAATTTATAAGAACTAAACATATCAATACCAAAAAATCTAAATATGCTATATGGTAATGCGTAACCAAATAGTGCATCGGAATATCCCAGGGTTTTTTCAACTGGATAAAATATCGGAAGGTCTCGTATGGCCTGTTTCCCAGAAAAAACATCAAACCAATGCTCTACAATTAAGTTTGTAAATCTTCCATCACCTGAATCCCCAAAAAGTTTATTCGAATTGAAAATTACTTCTCTAAAAAACAACAACTCTATGAACAATAAAAAAGTAATAACAAAAAAATACTTAAAAACATCAATATTACGTTTTTGCATGACTTCTTGATTTATAATCATTTTTCGTGGATACATTTTATATTAAATCATCTATGAATTAGATATATTTATTTAGATTATATCGGGTATATACTTCTCTTAAATGTTTTTTTGCACAATTAAGGTCGGGTTCTGCCCAATACTTTACATTTTTATAATGGCAATAATCATCATTTGCTTGAACTAAGGTATAGTTAACCGCGTAAGCGAGCGGGTTGTTCATATATTCAGTATTTCCACCATAATTGGTCGCAATAACTGGTTTGTGAAGTGCCAGAGCTTCAATGATTCCCAAACCCAATCCTTCACCCCGGTGAAGTGAAATATAGCAATCCATGGCATTTATAAGGGTCATGAACTCATTTCTTGAAAGAGGATTCTTTATTATTGTAACGCGTGAAAACAATCCTAAAGATTTCACAATATTTTTAAACCTTTCTTCCTTCTCTGTGAATTTCTCATTATTGTTCGTTTTAACAACAAAAACCACATCCATATCACTTTGAAACTCTTCTGAAATTGCTTTTAAAATTGCTTCCGGATTTTTTCTGTTATAACTACTTAAATAATCGAAATTGAAAAAAAAACAAAATTTTCCTTCTAAATGGTATTTACATTTAATATATTCAGGTTCATCTTCAATGATCCAGTTCTTGTGAAATGGCAATTTCATTTTTGTTACCTGGAAGGACCTATTCTCAATAGAACAAAGAATCTTTTTTATAAAATCACTGAAAACATACACTTCATCAAATTTGTTTAAAACACTGATTCTGTCTTCAAACCCTGTTTCAAACTCCCACCAAAAAACAACTACATTGTGTTTGTTCTTAAATATTATTGATGCATTCTTTCGTACAAAATTCAAAAGTACAGGGTCAATAAAAAAAACATTAATTCGAAATATAAACTTTTTATAATAATATAACCTATATTTCATTTCTTCTTGAAGTGGGATTCGTTTATGATTTATATCAAAAAAATCAATAAGAACAAATCTTTCTCCGGCACTGATTAATTCATCAGCAAATGCACGTGCCACCTCCCCTTGTCCAATCTTCGAATAATAACCAAATATGTTATACCCACTCTGATTTGATCCTGGTCTCGATAAATAGTGGAGAAGAACAAATTGAAATATTATTTTGAATATATTCCTGAAAAATCTTTTTATCTTAAATATGTTCATGATGCAAAGTATGGTACAAACATACAAATTTTCCATGTTTGGCAAAATTTGACAAAACAATTAGCATCAAAGCAGTTATAACGATTTTTAACAATTGCCTTGTCACAGAAGGAAGGATCAAATACACTAAATTACCATAATGCATTAAAGTCCATTTATTGGCCTTCAGACCTTTCAAGGTGACCATTGTCCTTGGTTTGAAATTATTTTGTTCTTATGCTACTAATTATGGCTTTATACCTACAAACTGTTTCGTGGCTGTAGTTTTTCATCCTGGCAATACGATATTTTGTCAACTCGTAGTAATAAAGATTTAGCACTTTTTGCATATAGCTCTAATTTCCAAATTATCATTTTTCTCTTTAAAGGAAAAATATGTTGTTCGGATATCTATAACCCTAAAATTTGTAATTTCGAGTAAATATTTCAATTGATAGGAAGGAATTTGATGGTAATGCCCATCATAAGCTTCTTGCGGTTCTGGAGGTGGTGGTAAAACGATAAAAAGATATCCATTAAGTTTAACAATCCTATTTATCTCGTGTAAAACTTGTAGAGGAGCAAAAGAATGTTCGAGCACATGGCGACACCACACGGCATCGAAAAATTCATCTTCAAAATTCATATTATGCATATCCATCTCATAAACTTCCAAGTTATTCGCTTCAATAAAAAGATTATCTGTCGGATAGATAAAATCGTTAATACCAGTGGCAATTTTACCCATTTCTTAAAAATATTTCACCATATATCCATCAGAACACCCAACATCTAAAATAGTTACAAAGTCTTTTGGCACCTCAGAAAAAAAAATCTTTTGCCATTTTTTGATGTAGTTCATTCGTTGGCATCCGCATACACCATTGAGGCAGGTCATACTCTTTGCCCGCAATAGCCAATTCATACTGCCATCGCCAGTATTTCTGAGATTCTTCGTCTGGTCTCCAATACTTCTGAAACCAGTCAGGAGTAATAAAGTTACTTTTTCCCATGTCACCTAAGTTTTTGTTAATTCGACATTTAATTTCAATTTTGATTTTATGAAGACGAATTGAGCCATAATTATTTATAAAGATAAAGTAATTATCAGATTAAATCCAAATATACTTTTTATACCCATCTGGTAATAAATCCCACAATTCACTATCTATGATATTAACATTGTGCTTTTTTGCGCCATGTAATAAATGATCCCAGTAATTTCGTGTTTTAATATGATGGATCTCAAAATGCATTAGCTCAATGTACTTCTTTGGATGTTTCTGAAATAAAAGTGCATCTTTTTCAAAAAATTTATTCCTTTCATACAGAGATTCACGAACTATAGTGCGTTTGTGAGCCGGATGAAAAACACAGACATTTTTTGCAAATACAATAATTCCGAACTTTTGAATCCTCCAACCTAAATCTGTATCTTCCCTGAAATGAGGATTGTCAAACCGCTCATCAAATCCATCCACTCTGTTAAAAACATCATGCCTGACAATCAGGTTTGCAGTCATGAAACCAATTCCCTCAAATCCTTCATTTGAAACAGTCCGGTAATTTTCATCGTCAACATGATCCGAAAAAATTAAGCCTTCAACCCCCATTACCTCCTCATTTTCAAAGTAGGTTTCAGCATTGAGCAACCAATCATTATCAGGCTCACAATCATCATCGGTAAACGCAATTATCTCACCCTTTGAAAAGAAAACACCCGTATTTCTTGCCTTCACAGCACCGCGCACAGAAGTATGAATGTAACAGAGACTATATTTTGTTTTCAGGTCGTCAAAGTTTGCCTTTTCGCTGCTTTGATCAACAATAATTAATTCAAAGTCACTAAACTTTTGGCTGTTAAGTTTATGTATAAGTCTAACAAGTTTATCGTGCCTTTCATAACTTGCAACAACTACTGAAATTTTGGGTCTTTTATTTTCACTGTTTCTTTTAATGATAATTCCCAAATTCGAAGATATCCGTTCCCATGAATACTTCTCTTTTACATAATCACGAGCTGATAGTCCCAGTTCTTCCAGTTTTTCAGCATTCCCGGCTAGATTGTTCAAAGTTTGCGAGAATTTGGTTGCTGAACAAGTAATATAGGCTTGTTTCCCCGGCTGTGGAATTCCACGTGCTCCTATGTCAGTAGAAATTATCGCCAAACCTGCAGCCATGAAATCAAACATTTTAATGTTTGTTCCTGAACCCGAAAACATAGGATTCACTGCAATATCTGAAACCCCAAACCAATCCAGTTTGTCTTTTTCAGAAATCATTCCGGTTACAGTGCAATTATCCGGAATAAGCTGCCCTTTCAAAGAGTCACCAACGCCGCCCCCAATAATAAAATGAACATCTGGCGCTTTTGCTGAAAGTTCATTAACTATGAAAGTAGCAGCCTCAATGTTTGGGCCATAGGAACTTCCCATAAAAATTGCCAATGGAATGTTAGAAGGTAATTTTAACTTCGAACGAATCTCTAATTTTAATTCTTTATCGTATGGTTTTATATTATTGATAAACACTCCATTGGGGACTATTTTTATCTTGGATAAAGGTATTCCATATAAATTAGTAAAAAGAATACGGTCTTCCTGGGAACAGGCAAATACTATTTTCGCCTCCTGGCATAACTGCATTTCTACCCTGATTACTTCTTCAATTAGATCCTTGCAAAACCCTTCCTCCCCTAATAGAGAATACCGGAGGTAACTTTCAACATTGTGAGAATCGTAAATAACAGTTTTACCAGTATTCCTCAAGCCATCGCGAATTGCCGGGTAAAGCCATGGATGGGAGAATACAATAACATCGGCTTTTTGAGCTTCAATTTTTACGGTATTCAGATAATCAGGTGATAGATGTACCATTTGATGAAATGCCAAATCAATTACATTCTTTCCACCTGCTTTTTTTTCCCATTCATCCGCCATTTTGAAATGGGCTTCACTTAAAGGAATATCAATTTCTGTCAATGTTTCAGAATGTTTAATATTCCTTATTTTCTCACCCGGCCAGTCATATGTGCCCACATAGGTTGTCGGGATACCCAACCCATGATATAAGCCCAATAATCGGATTCTACCACCACCAACAGGAGGATCAATAGGCTGCATATCTGTAACAAGTACGCTTAATGGCATGATAGAATTATTTAAATAATATATTAAGGAGTATCTCTGCAATTGGTGGCCATTGGATATCTTTAACAAAATTCCGGCCCTTGGATCCTAAAAGAAAGGCTTTCCTTTTATCCTCTGCAAGTTGATCTATTGCATTTGCGATCGATGCAGGTTCTGGGCTACATACAATACCTCCGCCAGATTGCCTTACAAACCAGGCTGGCTCCCCGGAATCGCTGCATGTAATGACTGGCTTTCCACTTCTGTAGGCTTCAAGGGTAACATAGCCGTAATCCTCCAGGTAGGGAACAAACGGGACTGCAAGGGCGTTGGCGTACATCTTTATCAACTCCATTTCCGGAATTTTACCCATGAAAATAATGTTATTATTTTTGCTCCCTAATTTCTTTAATGCTACTTCATCCTCTCCCGTTCCGGCAATAAATAATTTTATTGACTTTTTTGAAACAAAATCCATAGCTTTTACCAATAAATCAAGCCTTTTCCATCTATGAACACGTCCTGGAATAAATAAATAATCCTCAAAATCACCTTCAATAAAATGATCAAATAAGAGACCTGGATGAAGCACAGTACTTTCTATTCCATTGTATTTGATTAAACGCTCAGCTACCTCATTTCCATTAGTGAATATTTTTTTAATATTCTGACTTTTCAAAGCATATGTATCCAACTTCTGAATAAATTTCCTATTTTCAAGTAAGGTTCTATCAGGATTGGGAAATTCCCGATCGAACATATCATAAAAGACTCTCATTGTATGTATTAGCCAACAAATATGGTTTGAATGACGCACCACATAGGACGGAGCTTTCAAGGAAATTACTCCATCATAACTAGACAAATCTAAGTCATAAAAGCGTAAATAGGATTCCTTTATCGAGTTAATATCTCTTTCATCACTGACTTCAAGAACAAGATCAACCTCAACATTCTCCGATTTCAGACAATTTTTGAGTCCTTCATAATGCCTTTCAGCCCCCCCCTCGTCACCTGTTGTGTTTTTAACCCCAATGATGGCAATTTTCTTTTTATTTTCTGTTTTCATTGTAAATCATTATTAAACCAAAGTGACATTGAATTCCTCAAGTATTCCGACAATTTCAATTTAAAATTTTTGAAAGTCTCAAAATATATTTGACACCCTTGGCCAGGTTATCATAGATAAAAACTATAAATCTGTATCGTTGAACTCTGGCTCTGAAATTAATTCCTATTCTTTCGATAGTTGGGTTATACCTTTGTTCATTGATTTGACTTTGTTGCTTGATCGGATGATCAAGTACAAAATTTTTATCACTGGGTTCTGATGCCACGGAGGGGGAATAATTATTTTCAGCGAAGACTTGATGCCGCAAGAAAACTTCCTGTCTGATTTTCTCCATAATTGCATCGATACCATCCTTATTCATGATGCCTGAACCATTTAAGAATTGTTCATCAAGTGAATAATCTTGATTTGAAATAGTTATTGGTGAGACGTAATTAAATTCCTTACGAATATTTTCCATGATTGTTTCTAAGGTAATTTCCTTTTCCATAAAAGCATAAATTTAGTTTCAGCGGAATGGGATTATTTTCCTATTTGATTTATTTCGAAAAAGAATAGTCATGATTAATTGTTTTTTATGGTGAAGTGCAATAAACTTCATTTGTCCGAACCATCAACAAGGTTTTTGATTCTAGTACGATACTCTTCACCATTTAAAATATGGTACAGAACTATCTTTGCTTTAAGCCCTTTCTTTATTTCATCCAACCAATAAACCAAGTTGACAGGATCGATTTCTCTTCCAAGAAGGCCCAAATATAAACTTTTTACAAGATGCAACATTTGAGTATCATCTAAATTAGGTGCATTTTCGTATATTCCAGGATAATTATTGGGTCCATCACTATCTGAAAGTTTTACGTTTAACATTTTAACAGCCACATGGGAGCCTTCTTTTTGAGAAGTTTTCCCATTTTGTTGATCATTTATTGGTTCTGAACCAGATACTTTTTTCATGTACGATTGTTTTTGCTCAAGGATCATCTGTTTTTCAATTGCTGTAGAGTTTTGATATATATATTCCTCACAAATTTCCCGAGCATCTCCGAATTTTATTAACCTTCCCTTGTCGAGCATCATGGCTCGATCACAAGATTGTTGGACAGTTTTAATATCGTGAGTAACTAAAATAACTGTATTGCCCAAGGCTCTGTATCTGTTAAACTCATCAAGGCATTTAACTTGAAAATTGACATCTCCAACGGCAAGTACTTCGTCCATCAATAATATTCCTTTGTTGGCATGGATTGCAACTGAAAATGCGAGCCTAACGTACATACCACTAGAATAGTTTTTCAATTTGAGATCAATAAATTGTTCAAGTTCCGAGAACTCAACAATTGCATTAAACTTTTTATCGATCTCTTTTTTAGAAAGTCCCAGAATGATTCCGTTGAGATAAATATTGTCCTTTCCTGACAATTCGGGATTAAAGCCAACGCCCAGTTCCAAAAAAGGAGAAATCTCGCCATTAACATCGACAAAGCCTTTATCTGTAGTATAGATTCCAGCCAGAATCTTTAGAAGTGTTGATTTACCACTCCCATTCCGTCCGATTATTCCGAAAAACTCTCCTTTCTTTACTTCAATTGAAATGTCATCCAGTGCCTTGAATGTTTCATAAGATAGTTTTTTTTGAAAATTGAATAGCCGTTCTCTCAATGTATCTATGTTTTCATGAGGGATCCTGAAAGTTTTAGAAACATGTTCAACCTTGATTGCAATGTCATTCATATTTGTTACATGTTCTCAATGAGATTTTTTGTAGATTTCTTTAGGTACCAGATGCTTCCAATGAAACATGGAATAAATATTCCTATGAAAATGAATAAATGGTCAACCTTGGCAATGCCATTGTCGATCAAGGCAGCCCGTGAATGTTCTATAAGTAATGTCATGGGGTTCAAATAAAGGACTGATTGAACATTTGCCGGAATTAAAGAAATGGGATAGAGGATTGGTGAGGAGAAAAAAAGCACCTGTAGAATAACCTCCCAAATCTGATTCAAGTCACGAATTTTTATAAATAATGGAGCCGCAATAAACGAAAAAATGACCGAAATCCCGTACATCAACAACAGGTAAACAACAAACATCATTAAATGAAAAAAACCAGGATAGATATTATAGTAAAATATAAGCAGCAAGAACATAATGATCAGGTTAAACAGAAAAGCCAACGCACTATGCATGGTCGCAGAGATAATAATAATCCACTTAGGGATATATGCCTTTTTTAAAATGTGAGATTTGGCCAGAAGACTACCGAGCCCAACTGTTGTCGTTTCTGCAAAAAAAGACCATAAAATGATACCTACCAGCAAACGGATGGAAAAAGTCAAATTATCTCTGAAAAACAAGTGTGAGAAAACATAATTCATCACTAGGAATATTGAAAAAGGTTTCAAGAACACCCAAATTATTCCTAACCATGATCCTTGATAACGCATTTTTAGGTCTGTTTTGGCTAGTGTCCAGATAATTTCCCAATAATGCAATTTTTTCTTTTTCACATAATCTGATGTTACACCAAAGGTCTCATCTTAATTTTCTGTAAAAATAGAAATATATTGACTTCCTTTTTTATTTTTTGTAAAAAAAAATTATTGCAATGTGTTTGTTACATTACATTCATTCTTTATCAACGGAAAATAATAAATAGGACTTCGTGTGACACGTAGTGCCCAGCATGAAGTCCATGTGTGTGCCCTGCATGAGCATCATGCAGGGCACACTTGTTGTAAGCTGTTGAAAAACTTCAAAAATACAAATTTTTCTGACAGTACATAACAAGTGTGTGACTTTCCAGAGGGTGGAAGTCCCTTACGGGCGGGTTAATTTCCCGAACCGTTAGCA
>Ga0247841_10000536_pt1 | contig 98009 bp, 108 predicted proteins | sample LaCruzMarch2015__2_FD_192410 | JGI IMG/M metagenome (GOLD analysis project Ga0247841, IMG submission 192410) | Freshwater microbial communities from meromictic Lake La Cruz, Castile-La Mancha, Spain - LaCruzMarch2015_18m | ecosystem: Environmental > Aquatic > Freshwater > Lake | place: Spain...
CACTTCGTTCCCCCTCCTCCTGCCCGGCCACTTTTGTATTTTCTACTAATTCTCCAGAATCTTTTGGTTTTTCTTCTATAATTTCTTTTTGCAATGCTTGTAGTTCTTCTTCTGTTGCTTTCTTTCGTTCTTTTATTTCTTCATCAAATACTGGAATTATTTCTAGAGTACCATGGCCTAAAACCTCATTTTTAGAAAGTTTTATTTCTTTAGGTTTTAATTTCTTAACAAGTTTTTCGGATACTTTTTTTGCAAATTCTAATGTTTCTTCTTTCAAGTCTTTTAGTTCGATATGTTTTTTTGGTAGAATTAAAGTGTGACCTTTACTTAACGGATTTAGCTCTAGAATTGCGAGATGACTCTCATTTTCATCTATCTTGAACGATTTTATTTTTCCTTCGGAGATTAAGCAGAATATGCAAGGTTGTTCTTTTTTCTCTTCTTGGTTAGAATAATCTAAGTTATTCTCTTTGAGGAATTCTTCCATTTCTTCATTATTCATTGAGAGAATTTTATGCTTGATTAGTTTTCTTTGGTCTTCTGGAAAGTTGTCTAGCTGTTCAAGTAGGTGAACTTTTACCTTTTCGTTTTCTTCATCGGTTAACATAAATTGAAGAAGAGTTTGAAGGTTTTAAATTTATTGAATTTGATTTTGTAAAGATTTATTAAGGGAAATGACTAGTTTTTTTTATGGTGGCGATAGGAAAAAGAGGAGATGAGGAGATTAATTATGTACTTATGTTCCTTATTGCAATAGGGGCAGGAATTATCGCAGGAGGACTTATTCTTCTTTTTAATGGAGGGTTTTCTGGATTCTCTGATCAGTTTTTAAGGTGGAGTAGGTTCGGATGATAAGAAAAATTAGTTTAAATAAACGTGCTGATGGAGAGTGGGGTCTTGGGAAAATTGCCACAATTGTTGTGGGAATAATTTTTCTTTTTTTGGTTTTTAATTATTTTTTCTTTAAGATAGATTTTAAAACATATATTCAGAATTTGTTACCTTCTTTTGATAAGACACCTCATGGGGAGGAAGGGGAAATTGTAGGGGCGGATGAGGAAATAACTTCAGAAATTAGCTCTGCAACTCTTTCGGTCACTGCAGATAACAAATTAAAGTTAGTTGTAAATTCTGAGTGCGATAGTTTGGGGAGGTGGATAGACCGAAGATTGTGGTTCGATGTCTATAAAATAGAGGCAGGAAAGGACTTGGGGGTAGGGGGCAGTTTTGGATTATTTGAAAAAAGTGGAGAGGCATATTACTCCCATTATAATTTTACCGATGGAGAATATTACGTTTTGGTAGAGTGCAATAAAGATAGTAATGGTAATTCGGTTTCTTCTAAACTTAAAACAAATTCTGTTTTTGTTGGAGCAATTCCTGTTGCTGGAGATTGCAAAATAGAAAAAATAGAGTTGTCTCCAGAGAGTATACAAATGCAACAACCTTTTGTTGTTAAGGCGACGTTTAATCGTCTTGGTTGCCAAGGAAAGTTAGCGGATACTAGTTTTCATTTTGATGCTGTTAGCTCTACTAATGAAATGATTACTCTTGATGAAGGGACATTGAGCGATACGCAGAAATCAAACGGAATAGTTTATTCTAAACCAGTTTCGCTATTATCTCTGGGAGAATATGAAATTTGGGTTTCAATTGATAAGACCGCAAATCCTGAAGAAATTATTTCGTCTTTGTCGACTAATCAGACTGTTTCTTCTTGTGAACTAAAAAGTGTGGTAATTGGTGGGCCAGTTAAAGTTAAAGAAGCATTTTCTGCCACAGTAACCCATAATGGATATTGCGGATATTTGAAAGATGCTTATTTACGGATGGAGGCAGAACGTTCTTCAGTCGTAGTTAGCAAAAGATTCTATCAAATTGTAGATAGCTTAAATAATAAAGATAATATTTTTACGTTGCCTTATGATGCAGGATTCCAACTTTCAAATTCTGGAAAGTATACTTTAAGATTTTATTTGCAGTCAGAGGGATGGAATTCGAGCAAGACTTCGGTTGAAGTTGAAGTTATTTAGATTTTTGTTTTTCTGCTTCTCGCAAAGCATTAAGGTGCTTAAGTCGTATTTGCGCTTTTTCTTCTGAGGCGGAATCAGATGGGAGAGTTTTTTCTACGGGGAGTTTTCTTGTTACTATATCGGATATACCATAAAAAATGTTATCATAAAAAAATTGGAGTAGGGCTATCATTTCTCCATTTTTCGGCATAAGAGGGTAATATGTAGTTTTTGAAGTTTCGAGGTCTTTTCTGATAATTGCTGGCTTGCCATCGTTCACTCCTATCGATTCTATAACTCGCCAATTAGGACCTCCTTTGTTTTCTATCAAATAGAACAATTTTTCTCCAGCGATGTACATTCCTGCGACAGGATTATCTTCTTTTAGTTTACAAAACCAAGCACCCTCTACGCCGTCTAGGTCAGTGTTGGTTCGGCTTTTTTGTGTATTGGAAGTTGTGATTGGAATTTGAATCTCTTCACTGATTTCTTCTAAAACGGCCTGTTCATTTAGTTTATTATCTCTTAGAGTTACATATCTATAGACTCTTATTGGTAGAGTTGAGCCTCTGAAGTCTCGGGGCGTTGTTAATTCTACATTTATTTGTCTTTCAACTTCTCTTGTTTGAGTAGGCATTTTTGAATTGTTAGAGTACATAGGAATTTCGCAGACCGCCATGTCTGGAGACGCTTGGTCCTTTCTTCCTTCTGCTTTGTTTTGTTGTTCTGCTTTCTCAAAAACGGAGAGAATTCTTTTTCGTGTTGATTTTCCAGTTTCAGTTACAGGATCATAGGCGTCAAACATCGTCCCAAGATCTTCTACTCGAGATTGTATTGTTTGTATTGCCTCTGAGAGTTCATCTTTAGGAACAAAGTTTATTTCTTCAAGAGTGTGGCGAGAGGGCCCTCCTCTAATAAGAGTTCCTGGTTGGGAAATTACCCTAACTTTTGTTCCTTTTTGTGCGAATATGTAAAATTTTGTGTTCTTCTGATATACTGTCGCTCCATCAAATAATTTTGCTAATTCTGCTTCGGTATAGCTAGCTTTTTCTCTTTGAGGATCAAGTAAAGTATAGCCAAAAGTTAACGGTTGAGTAACTATAACTTGGTTGTCTAATACTTTTCCAAAAGAGGTAAGCGTCGGACCTTTGATAGTTGAAGAATCTGAATAGCCTTTGAATGTTACAGGAGTACTTTCTGTCCAAACTCCTTCATTGTTTAATCGCGTTTCTTGAAGTTCTTGAGAATAGCTTTGTGGAGTGAGGGAAAATCCTACAAGTGTAGCCAGGGTTACATTCTTTGCTGTTTGAAATAGTTCTCTTAGCATAATACTTTGTTTAGTAAGAAGTTTATAAGTTTTTATATGATTAATTTTGCTATTAGAAATATATCTGCAAGTAAAAAAAGAACGAAGAGAATTTGTTCTATAATTCCTCCGCTTCGGATTCCAAATATTTTTAGTTTGAAATTAAAGAGTGGCCAGAACACAGCAGTACCTTGAATAGTAAAACAGTCAAGAAAAAGATGAATACACCACCCGAAGAAGAATCCGATTCCTGCTGAGTTATTTAGCATAAAAATACAAAGTGAGAGGACGAAACCTACAAAGACTGAGTGAATAATCCCTCTGTGAGAAAATATCCACTGAAATGGACGGAGATACCAGTGGTTTCCTGCTTTGCTCTTTTTAGAATCAATATCTACTATAAATGTTGCAATGACAAAGAATAACGAAAAAATTAGTTTCTCTAATATAATTCCAGGTATAAATGAAAAGAGAAAGTATAAGATAAACATCGCAATAGCTAGATGGGTTTTGATTAGCATCTTATTTTCTTCGCTTGTCTCGTTCTTCTAGCTTCGCCAGATCTTCTTTTTTTGAAAAATTCATAAGTTCCTTTTGCAATAAGGGGATTTGTCTATCAATGTCTCGGATAAGGTCTGCAAAATTTTTTGTTCTTATTCTATAGTCTGACTCAGCTATACTGCCTGTTTGGAAATATTCTCTTTGGGTGTCTCCTATCAATTTCTTTAAGGTATCTCTTCTTAATAAAAGCGAATTAAGCTTTTTCTTCAATAACCACTCGGTAACTTTTGTTCTGTAAGCAATGTATAATATAATAATTATTACAAGGGCTATTGTTAAGCTAATCCAATTTTCTTTAAAAAAATCTTGAAACTTTTTTGTTGTTACTTTGTATGCAAGGTTTAATGTTGTTTGTTCCGATCTAACTTTTGTTATTTCGGCATAACCTTCATCAATTAGCTGGGCGACGTTTTCATATCTTTCCCCAGAAAATTCTTCGTTTATTCTTTGAATTATCTTTTCTACCGATGAGGAATCCATATTTGGGTCTACGGTGTCTTTATAAAAATTCATAAATACCTTGAAGGAATCGTAGGCGTCAATTGCTGTTTTTTTAAGTTCTTTAATTTTGTCACAATACGAGATAACTTGTGAAAAATCAGACTTGCTTTTTTTTGAAGTAAGAATTAATTGAGCGTCATATAAATTTTTTGCAAGATGATATGTATCGTTAAATCTATTTATAGAAATGTTAAGTGTCACAAGATCAGCAATATCTCTTTCCGAGCTTAAAAGACAGTTTTCTGCTGTTTGTTGTTGTGTTATGTTTAAATCTTCTGCAGAAACAAATAAGGTTCCCAGTATTAGGAATGCAAATGCTAAGATAAATAAATCCAACCTCTTCATAAAATTATCAATAAAATGGCTTTTAAATATCTTGCTATCTTTATTTATTTTCTAGTTGCTGTACTAGCAATTCTGGATCGACACGAGAAATCTCTTGCCCAGTCATTTCTAAATTGTTGAATAAAATATTTCTTCTTACCGTTCCTTTTACTGTAATCTCAGTTCCAAGAAAATCGGTTTTAAATTCTACAAAGGCTATGCCGTCTTTTAATTTTTCCATTGAAATTAACTTTTCCAGTTGGTCTGAAAAAAGAACAACTCTTATTGTCTCTGTACCATCATCTAATACAAAATTTAGAAGAGCCCTTTCTTTTGGTGAAATTCTTCCATGCGCAATACAGGAAAATCCATCTGCTTCTGCGTTTGCTTTTTTTCCGCATTCGGGGCAGACCGAAAAAAATCGAGGAGTAAATACCTGGACTACTGTGGCCCTAACGCTGGCAATGCTTCCTTCTTGTAATGTCTCAATAGTCTTTTCGCTAAAATTCTTTTCCATTTTTACTTCTTCAATTGTTTGCAAACTTTTTTTTAGCTCTGAAAATCCAGAAAGATGTATTTCTCCTTCCCTCGTAGAGGCGTTTGTTATTTCAATAACATCTCCTTGTTTTATCTCTCCTTTTTCTATGAGGTCAATATGGTTTGTGTCCCATAAAACGACTTTCGTGTTTCCGGTTTTATCCGCAACAATAAAATTCGCGACTTTTCCTTTTCTTCCATTTTTGTCAAAACTTCTTACTGGAAATATATTTATTATTTTAGCGACTAGATTGACTTTTTTCATTCCGCCCATTAATTCTGAAACTTTTAGTTGCACATTATCAAATCTTACTCCTAATTCTGCAGCAATAATTTGTGCCGCGCCTTCTTTTGAGATTAAACCAGAAAGCTTAGCCCTTCTTGCTTCAACTCTTCTTTCTATTTCAGATTTGTCTACTCCTGAGGAATTAGAAATCCTTTCTATTAATAGCTCGTAGTTTTCAGGCATATAGGAGAAAAATGTCTTTTGTTTATAAGTATTTATATTCTAAAGCAGAATATAAATCTGCCTGTGGCGGAAGCATTTATGTGGCTGATAATAGAGTAGATCTTATCTTTTAAGATAGCTACACAAACCTTTAAAAAGCATTTTGTATATCAAAAAAAATGGAAAAAACAAATTTAATGGGGAAGAGATATCCTAAACCGGTTTGGCTTAAATTAAGTGAGGAAGATTTGATAAAGCTGATTGCGGAACTTGCAGAAAAATATACTCCGGCGCAGACAGGATTAATATTACGAGATAGATATGGCGTCCCTACGACAAAAGTGTTTGGCAAGAAGATATCTGCGTATTTTAAGGAAATAGGAAAGGCTCAGAATTTTGAGTTAGACAATGCACAGAAGAAAGTGGAAAAAATGAAAGAGCATATTAAAAGAAATAAGACTGATAAAAAAGCAAAGCATAAACTGCAGAAGGCAACTTCTCACTTTAATGCGTTAAAGAAATATTCTGATAAAAGGAAAAGATAAGCTTTATTTTTATACTTTCGTTAAGTTTATAATGAGTTCTTTTTCTTCACAGAAGAAAAATTTCTCTAAACAAAAAGAAGAATATTGGTCATTTTTCATTTCATTCAAAATGTTTATTAACTGGCTTACTTTTTTATTCTTATGAAGAGAATGATTGTTTCAAAAAGGGCTTCGGAAGCTATTGCAATACCTACGTTGGCCCAAATTATTTTAGCTATTCTTTTTGTTTCTGTTTTCTTCTTGTTTGCAAGTCAGACTATTTCGGGTAGAGCGGTTTATGAAGAAATATACGCTAAGAAGATAGCATTAGTTTTGGATGGGGCATTGCCTGGAACTGTTTTTCAATTAGATATTTCTGATGCCTTAAGTCATATGAAAGAAAAAGGTTATTGCGGCCAAAGTTCTGAAAAAAATAATTGTTTTTTTATTGATGAGACTAGAAAAGCCGTTGTTGTTTCTTTAGGTGCGGGAGGAACGCCCTATAGGTATGCCTATTTTTCAGATTATAATTTTAAACTTATAAAAAATGAAAATATTTTAATAATTAGTGTGGAGGCAAAAGATGGGCCAAGTGAGTCGGGTCCGGAGGTTGGAAAATGAATAAGCGAGGAAGTGAACAGGTATTTAGTATTTGGTACTTCTTCTGTTTGATTTTTATAGGCTCGGGAGCAATAATCATTCTGATTGATTATGTTGGAGAGCCAATAGATGTTAACGCTGTCGAGGCATCTATTCTTGAAAATAAAATTATGAGTTGCATTACGGAACAGGGTTTTTTAGTTGAGGGAATTTTCTCTGACTCTTTTGATGCGTACTCTTTTTGTCATTTAAATCAAAATGTAGATAGAAATAAGGGCGGGTCTTTTTATTTCGAAGCGAATTTTACTAACGAAACTGGACAGCAAATTAGAGCAAAGAAGCTTATTCTAGGTAACACAGCATATGCGACAGATTGTGATGTTTCCAAAGAGAAGGTGGCAAAATATTATCCCGACTGTATTTATCGGAATGAGAGTTATTTTTATTTAGACTCTGCAGGAAACATAAAAAAAGCGAAGTTGCAAATTTTAGCTGCTTCAAATAATCAAGGGGAGAGAAAATTCTATGAGCCATAAAATAAATAGGATTTCTACGAAACAAGGTAAAAGGGCAGTTGGTGAAATATTTTCTTGGGTAGGCGCGACGGTTTTAATCTTCTTTATTGTTTTTTTGTCTATTATTCTTTATTTTGCCTTTGGAAATAAAATAGGGCCGAAAATAAGCGAATCACAGGAAACTCATTTTTTGGATGGACTTGAAAATCAGAGGGCTACAAGTTATTTTTTGAATTATGGTTTGGATGGAAATGAGAAAGGGCAGGTTTTGTATGCAGCCTATAATGAGGATGATGTCGCAATAAAAAAGTTATTTGATGAGTATGAAAGGGAGAGAGGTACTTCTGGAAAAGGGGCGCTCCTGTATTCCTCTAAAGAAAGAAAAAATTATTTAGATTGTGCAAGACTAAATTTGGATAAAGATGAATTTGTGCCTCTTTACCTTATTGATGTTGCTCTAGGGTTAAAGGGTGTTAAATCCGCAGTTAGTTTTTTGCCAGCTAAAAGTTCTGATTTGGGAACCTATCCTTTGTGGGTAATTGCTGTAGGAGGTTGTAATGAGAAATAAAGGAAACGCTCCCGCGTTCCATTTTGCCTTTGGCAAACGTGCGGATGTTTCATCTATTGTGTTAGTGTTTTTGTGTCTTACACTTTTTATGACGATGTTGTCTTTAATTAATTTGAATAAAAATAAAATAGAAGTTCAAATGTCTGCAGTATATTATATGGGGGAGAGTTATTCTGGTGCAGAATCTTTTAAAAATTCGGTACATGCAGCTTTGGCAGAATCTTTTTTGGATTCTTACCAGAAAGTTTTGGCTGAGCAATCTTCAAAGTTTGGGAAGGAAAATTTTGTAGACATAAAAAGCTCTTTTGGTAGATTTGTTGAGGTAGGATTTCAAAAATTATTAAATGATCATTATCTTGTGAGATATAATTACGAAACAGAAGATGAGAAACAGAAAGACAAAATCGGCTCGTATTTTTTTGTAAAGCCCTCTTCAAGATATGAATATAATTATTCTTCTAATGGAATAGTTTATCGCTTTTTTGGATGGAAAGACAATTACACCATAGGTTCTAGTCAAAAAACTTTATTGAAAGTAGACTATACTTCTGATTTGAATATTAGCGTCGAATTTAAAAAATTAGGCCTGCCAGATTTTGATGAGATTAATTTTTATTATAATAACTGTAAAGAAGTTGGGAATAATGACACGAGCAAGATTCGTGATTGTTTGCAGGAAGAGCTTAGAAACTTTGATGTTTCTTTATTGTCTGCAGACGAAAAGAAGTTTGCAATTGTAAGTAGAGATAAATATTATGTTGACAATGAGATGAAAAGAATTGTTTTTGAGTTGTCCTTTTAATTTTTTTCTTCAATTGCAAATTCGCAGAAATCTTTTTTTGCTTTTTGCTCTATAGCTAAAAGGCACTCGTTCATCTTTTGATTTGCTTTTTTGTAATCTTCTTCTTTTATAGTTAGTTGAAATTTTCCTGCTGCAATATAGATTACTTCTGCAGATTTACTTGCTACTGCGAAAAGATTTCTTATTTTCGAGATTCCGTCGTTTTCTAGGCATTTTAGTTTGATTATTTTTTTCACTTCAATTTCTTTCCTTCTTTTTTGAGTTATTTTCTTTATTTGCTCAACGATTTCTTTTGGAATGTATTTTGCGATTAGCTCTTCATTTTCTCTAGCTTTATTAAAAAAATCAGAGAGATTTTCAAAGTCTTTTAGAATTTTCTCTTGTACTTCCTTGAACTTTTCTTTTAGCAATGAAGAAAGTGCGGTTTTTGCAGTTTGCTCTTGTTTGTATTTCTCCATTACTTCTAATCTTTCTTTGGAGCCTACTCTTCTCAGAGAAAGGTCAAGCTGGGTAGGGGAGACTCTTAGAACTTTGCAGACTATTTTTTTATTCGGGATTACATATTCTCGCAGATTTCTTATTCTTCCCGGGGCTATTTCAGAGATAATTATTGTTCCTTGTGTTCCGTCTTCAAGTTTTACAAATACTGTTGTTCCATCTATTTTTTCTACTGTGCAAAGTACTATATCGTTTTCTGCTGGTTTTTCCATTTTTATATTCATTTATGTAGATTTTTAAAGTGTTTGGTTTGACAAATAAAGATGGAACCAAAGGCTTTGTGCGTAAAGTCAGCTCTGCAGAAAGATTTATAAAGAAATATATTTTTAGTAGAGTATGAGTTTAAGTAAGAGGGGGCAAGAGAGCGGAGGATTAGGCACAATTATTATTGCAGTAGTTTTGGTTGTTTGTGCAGTATTATTAATTTTGGGAATGTCTGGTGTTTGGAGTTCGGTAGATAAGGGGTTAAATGCACAAGATCCAAGTATGATTTCTGCGATTGCTGGTTGTAAAACTTCTGTGTCTGTAGCAGGTAATGCAGGATATTGCACACATTGGAAAGATGTTGAGCCTAAGGGAGGAGTTCAGCAATATATGACTTGCCAGTATATACAAGAAGTGAAGAAATTTGCAAACTTTACTTCAGATGAAACAGTCATGAATTGTGGTACTCCTGAACAAAAATTAGCAGAAGCTGAAAAGCAATGTGTTGAATTGTGGACAACCCATCTGGAGAATAGTGATACTAAAAACTGGAAAGAATATGTTAATCGACAAGTATGTCAAAAAGATGGGCAAAGTTTGATGTTTGCTAAGAAGGATATTACAGCTCAAATTACAGCTACTGCTTAAATAATTTCTTTATTTTTATAGTCCTAGACTTTTAAGAATTTTTTCTTTATCAAAAACTTCAAGGTCATCATATTTTTGTCCTGTGCCTAAAAAGTAAATTGGTTTTTTTGTGATATAAGAAACTGATAGAGCTGCTCCGCCTTTTTCGTCAATGTCTGCTTTGCTTAAAATTATTCCGTCAATTGAAATGTGTTGATTAAATGCTCGTGCTTGTTCAGTTGCATCATTGCCAGTTATGCTTTCGCCTAAAAACATTTTCAAATCAGGATTGCAAACTCGAATTATTTTTTCCATTTCTTTCATTAGAGATTCTTTAGTGTTCATTCTTCCCGCAGTGTCAATTAAAACTACATCGATTGCATGTTTTTTTGCGTAAGCAATTGCTTCGAAACCAACTGCCGCAGGGTCTGCATTATATTCCTTTTTTATTATTGGAATTCCTATTTTATTCGCATGGATTTCTAGCTGCTCAATTGCAGCTGCTCTAAAAGTATCTGCTGCCGCAAGGCAAACAGAAAGTTTTTCTTTTTTTAGTAAATGCGCAACTTTTGCAATCGAGGTTGTTTTACCTGAGCCGTTTATTCCGACGAAAGCGATTACAAAAGGTTTTTTCGTTTTGAGATGTTCTTTAATTTGTTTGACTAAATTCGGAGGTTCAATTAGAATTTCTGAAATTGTTTCTCTTAGTTTAGCTTCAATATTAATTTCGGAAAGATTTTTACCAATTAGTTCTTCTGACAGTTTCTTTTTCATGTGTGCTACAACTTCGTAAGCAATATTATTTTGAAGTAAAGTCATTTCAAGTTCTGCAAAAAGTTCATCAAACTTTTCTTGACTAATTTTTTTCTTAAATCTGTCAAAGAATCCTACAGGCTTCCTTTCTTCACCGAAGAAAGCTTCACTGGAAACCAAAGAAGGATTTTTGTCAAGCTTTGCTTGTGTCTCTTCTTCGAATCTTTGTTCTTCTCCTTTAATTTCTAATCCTTCTTTTTTTATGTCTTCAATAACTAATTCAGAGGTTTTATTTTCTTCTCGTGAGAATAATTTGGAGAAAAAGGATTTTTTTTGTTCTGGCTGAACTACTTGCTCGTCATTATAAAAATTTTGCTCTTCGTTTTTTAAGTTAGCATTATTATTTGAAGAGCGAAATTTTTCCCGTTCGCTAGTGCTCTCTTTCGTGACTTCGCTAGAAACTGTCTGTGAGTGTGTTGACTCTTTTTTTTGCTTGGAGGGAAGTTTTTTATTAACTATTTGTTCAACTTTTGTTGGTTTTATTTTTTTAGAAGCTTTTTCCTTTGTTTTTTTAGATTTTTTCGGTTCTTCGCTCGGTTTTTCTGAGAATTCTTCTACTATTTTGTCTTTCCAGCTTTTGAGTTTGTCTTTTAGGAATCCGAACATGAAATTAGATGTTTTTATATCTTTAAAAATATGGCGATTTTTTTGTCAAAGTTTATAAAGTTGGTTTTGGATTAGAGAGTATGGAAAAAAGAAAAGTATATGTTGGAATAAATGGTGGGCTGTATAGTTCTCCTGCCGAGGTTAGAAAATACGGGGATAAACCTCTTGCGAAAGGCAATCCTGGAAGAGTTCCAATAGAAGTGGATGAACGGGGCAGAATAAGATATCCAGATTATCTTGGAAGGAATGGAAAAATTTATTCTTCTAGTGCAGAGGCGGAAAGATATGGGGCGAAGCCAACTAAGCGAAAGTCTAATGATGATAGAGTTCCAATAGAAGTGGATGAACAAGGTAATGTTAGAGAAATTCCCAATCCTATTTTTATTGGAGAAGATGGGGAGATATATACTTCTATTGCGGAGGCTAAAAACTACAAGTCCAAATCTTCTAAGAAAGTCCAGGATGATAGAGTTCCGGTAGAGGTAGGAGAGGATGGAAGTGTGCGAGAGGTTCCAGAGGGAGGATTAGTAACTACGTTGGGAACTGCCTCCGTTATGGGTTTAATAGGTGGAATCTTTGTCATTGGTTTTGGTGCAACTGGAAACGCAATTGCAAATTTGTCTAATACAACTTCTAATTTTGTTGGCACTAGTTTGTTTTTGTTGGGTATTGTTGCTGGATTGTTTTATCTTGACGGGAAAAAATAAACAGGTAAATGTACTATTCTTGAGAGAACATAAATTCTTTTAAAGCGAGTTGTTTTGTTTTTGGTATGATAACATATAATGACTTATATGAGGCGTTAAGAAAAGAGAGGTATAGCGATGATTTACAGTTGCTAAGTAAGAGTTTTATGTCAGAGGTTTCAGAATATTTGTCTGAGAAGAAAAAGTTTTCAGATAAGGATGATGATATGTTTTCTGATGTTGTTTTGAAGAGCAAGAAAAAATTAGAAAATGCGATGGCTATTTTTAAGGAGCTTTTATTGAGAAGAAGAAAGAAAATTTTAAATTTGGCATTTGTTGCATCCGAAACGGGAATTTCTAAAAAAGACTTTGAAAATTTATTAGAGTTTGAGAAACAATTGTTTGAAGATATCGTAAAGAGTTTAGAAAAGGCGGACAAAAACATGAGTGATTCAATGATTGAAGGGAAGGTGGAGTCTAATTTGACGTTAGTTAGATTTGTTGATAGAGTTGATGAATTTTTGGACTTAGAAGGGGAAAGCGCAGGACCTTATGAGAAAGGAGAGATAGCAAATTTGAACAAGGAGATAGTGCAAATTCTTGTTCAGGACAAAAAGGTAGAGGTTCTGGAAGAATAAATTTAAATAGTATCTATTTTAAATATTATAAAGGTGAAAAAGAGATGAAACTTATTGGTTATCTGGTGTCTTTGATAGGAATTGTGTGTTTGGCAGTTTCTTCTGGAAAATTTAATCTTCCATTTATAGCTGGAATAGGAACAAAATATTTTGTAATTGCAGGTCTAATTTTAGTAATTTTGGGAGTCTTTTTTGTAATGCAGGATTCCAATAATGTTCCTATAGATCGTCAGGCGAAAGAGGAAGTTCCTATTTATGAAGGAGAAGGAAAGAATAGACGAATAGTAGGTTACAGAAAAGAAGTTTACAAAAAGTAGTAGTTTATAGGTTAATAATTTTAAAGGTTTTTTATTCCCATTGCTCTTAGTCTTTTTCTGATTGACTCTGCTTGTCTTTGTCCTACTTCTAAATCACTATGGGTTTCTGCCTGTTTAAGCTGGTCAAGTAGGTCAAGAACTATTCTATCATTTATTGTTGCTTCCATTTTGTTGATTTCCCACATATTAAAATAAGCCCTTATGCTTCTGTCAAATACAAATGCTAGGATAATCAGTGCAATTAGTACTAAGTTTATTTTTTGGCTTAGAGGGGGCATTGAGGAATATCTGTCTACTGTCATGAGAATAAATATTGCTCCAAAGAATACCCAAGCAATTCTTCTTGCAGGGCCAACCATATTACTTTTGTTTATAAACCAGAAGAAAATAAAGAATGGAAGAATCATTGTAATAGTTATTCCCATAACTCCATAAGACAATAATACGCCCAAGGCGAGTTGGTTTTCAGAAATGAATCTCACGCTAAAGACAGAGGTAACAAGGGCAATAATAAAAACTACTCCCCTATTTTCTCCAAATTTTGGAAGTGTTTTAACTATTTGAAAAACTAAAACAAACAAAAGAATTAGTAGCATTACTTTTGGGAAGAATAGTTCACTTGTGCTGTAATCACCAATTATTGCTTCAAAGACGGGAGAGGTAAAATCTTTTATAAATTCGATTACATTTCTTACTCCTGTTTCTGGATCGCTGGGAGAAAAAGCAGAAATTGAGGTTAGCTGAAGAGTAATTGTGAACAGAATCAGCAACGATAGTGCAAGTACTTTTTTGTTTTCGGTTAGTTTCATTTAATTGCTAGTTATTTGTAATTTAAAAAGCTTTATCTTTTTTGTTTTTGTCTTTTTCTAGTGAGTAGCGAAATGTTTATAAATAACTTTTATCTTCCTCTTTTATGAAATTAGCAAAGAGGAATTTGTTTGCATTATTTTTGGTTCTATTAATTTTGTCGCCTTTGTTTAGCTTTGTTTCTGCAGAGCCTACTACTAACTTCCAGCTTACGGAAGCAGATATTCCTTCTGCTGAATATGGAGCTTCAAGTTTTGCTTTTTTCACTAATTGGAATATGTCTGCTAGATGGAATCTTTGGAAGAATGGGTATTCTAATTTAAAAACTACTGGAGACTTTCAATTATTAGGGGAAACGTTGAGATATTTGGTTTTGATTATTGTTGTTCTTGCAGCATATAGTGCGTTTACAGCAATGGAATTTCCTTCTGGTGCTCCTTTAAGAATTTTGCTTGCAATTATTGTTGGACTGCTTGGAACATTTATGATTACTACAAATGAGTTGATTACTGCTTTGTTGTCTTATAGCGCTTTAACTACTACAATTATTCTAGCAATTCCAATATTTGTTCTGTTAGGGTTTACTATTATTATGGCGTATAAAGCAAAATCGGCAGGATTGTTTGCTTCTAGAATTTTATGGGCAACATATGCTTTACTTTTATTTTTTAAGGGAATATTGTTAATTATACTTTCACAGAACTTCAGAGTTGCAGAGAGTGCTGGAAGATATGTGGCATATCCTATTGTGGGCAGCAAGGTACCTAGCTATCTTTCAGCATTTTTACCAAATAAGCTGATAAATAAAACCGTAGAGGTTGTTATTAATAATGTGCCTACTTCTAAGAATATTACTATTCCTGCCCCCGATCCTGTTAAAATTGGACAAATGATGGGCGGAGCAGACATTTCGACTGCATGGATTTTTGTAATAAGTGCGATTGCTATCTTTGTTGTCATGGTTGGGTCAAGATGGGTATATGTTTGGTTAGATGAGGAATCTAAAAAGGCAGCAATAGAAAGTGTAAAATCTAATTCGGAACTTAGGGCAGCTAATGACAAGATCCAAGCAGATATTATGAGAAATGGCGCGAAGACTTAAAATGGAAAATGACAAGCAAAAATTTATTCAGTTTTTTTGTATTTTATTTTTATTAGTAACACTTTTTAGTTTTGCGCATTTTGTTTCTGCTGACGAATCAGATGTTCCTGTTGTTAGTTATGAGGATAACGCTCCTGCTGCGGCTGCACCTGCGCCTGCTGCTTCAGAGCCTGAGCCGTACGTTCCTGTTGTTAGTTATGATGATAGTACTTCTTCTGGAGGAGGTTTATGGGGAGGAATTAAGGATGGTTTTAAGTCTATTATTGGTGGTGGAGGGACTACAGTTATTAGAACTGAGCCTGCACCCAACCCGAGTCAACTTCAGCGAGTGGCAATTCAGAAAGCAATGAGAGAGTATAATACCCGATGGAGCAATGCCGAATATGGAGATAGTGCTGATTTAGATAAAGCGGTGACTGCATGGGTTGATGCGAATAAAGGAGCGTTTACAGAAGAGCAATATACTACGATGGATACTTGGAATGGGCAAAGGCAAGGTTCTACTATTTATGGGATGTTGGAAGATAATCTAAAAGAAGCACCTTCTAATAGTTTTTGGAGTAAAATAACTGGAGGCGATTCTGCTCCTAAAGAAAGTTCAGTGTCTACCTTTTTTAGTAATATTGGAGGAATGGGTTCACGGTTTCATCTTGCTCCAGATATTGGCGCATGTCTTATCACTGCATTTATTTTTTTAGTATTGTGCAAGACTAAACTCTTTGCCAGTAAAATTACTGCTTTTTTCGCAAAACACTTTTCTCCATTATGGGGGACTGTTTTTTTAGGGATTATAATTTTACTGATTTATAATACTCCAGGAATTAAGGTGTGGTATGCTATTCTTTTATTTGATATTAATTGGATTGTTAGGGGACTTTTGCAAGGAACAGTTCATTGGATTATATGCGCTCTTTTAGGGCTTATACCTGGTATGAAAGACACAGCAGATGTGAAGAGAGCAGCGAAAGAGGCAGTAGACAGAGCTAATCTTGGTAGACGAATTTTGGGCGGGGTTGGAGCAGATGCTGATAGAGAACGTCGAGGGAATTGACTTAAATCAGAATTTTTTGGTTTTTAATTATCTCTTTATAGCAGAATAAAAATTTTCATAACTTCTTGCAAGTCTTTCTTGAGCTGTTTGCCAATTTTTAGCTTCATTTGTTTCTTTTGTTTCTTCGTAAATTCTATAAGCTAGGTCTTTTACAGCATTCCAATCAGAAGAATTTTCTGAAGCTGTTTGTATTTCTTGTAATTTCTGTTCGTATGTTGGCAATACTGGTAAAGGTTCTAAAACTGGTTTAGTAACAACTGCAGGTTTTGGAACTAATTTAGCTTCAAGAGTTCTTGGCAAATTTCTAGAGAATAAAGGTATGGCATTTTTTCCAGGTAAGAAGTATTCTATTGGCTTATCAAATAACATTAAATGGTTTTTTCTTCCATTTTCTGAACCTTCTCTAAAAGCTAGTGCAGAGCTTCTTGTAGTGTATCCTAGAACTCCATCTCTTACCATCCCATAAATCATTTGTTTTATTGCTGTGCTTTTTGCTTTTTCATTTGTTCTTGTTTCGGCGTATGCTTTGCTTTTTGCTTGAACATTTGCATAAGTTTTTTTAGCTAGTGCAATCGCTCTTGGTTTAACATAAACATAAGCATCTCGAGTTGCTTTACCTAGTTCACCTGCAATTTCTCTTGCTTCTTGTAGTGCTTCAGCTCTTTGTGGTGCACTTTCGACCCAAGCTTTTTGTATTCTTGGTGCTGCGTAGTTTATTGCTTGTTTTGCTTTTGGTGCAATGTATCTTACTGTTTTGTCTGCACCTCTATAAACTGATCTTAAAACTGAACCTGTTCCTCTTAGAAAGCTTAAAATTCTTGCGCCGGGAGAAACATAGCCCATGCTCGCTAAACGTGCATTCAGGTCTGCTTCATAAGTTGTTATAGTCATTTCGTCTCCTTTTGATTAATTATTGATAGGGTATTTAGTATTTAAACCTTTCGCTTTGTTACTACTATATAGTTTACACTGATTACTTGTCCGGGGTTTTATCAAGATAGATTTAAAAGTTTAAAAGTTTTAAGGTTTGAATGATGAAAAGAGGATTTTCTTTGGCGCTAATTTTTTTAATAGCGGGAGCTTTTTTATCTAGTTTTGTTTTTGCAGTAGATATCGCTGGGCAAGTAGAGGGTAGTACAGAGAAATTTGAGCAGACAGCAACATCAGTTAATAACTTTTTTTATCGTCCAGATGTAAGAGCAGAATTTCTTAAAGAAAAATGGAATACTTTTTCTACGACCAATGCGTTTGGAAAGGTATTGCTAGTTGTTCATAATTTTCTTATCGAAAATAAAGAAGTATTTAGTTTTCTCTTAGGAGTGCCTTATTCTTTTTCGTGGAAATTCTTTTTAACTTTTTTCTTTTGGATTTATTTAATTAGTTTCTTCTTTAAAATATTTGATGCCTTTTTCATGTTTTTTATGTCAAAATATGTTTCAATTGTAAAACCTAGCACAACTACAATCAACAAACTTCTGAAGAGTTCTACTTTAAGTTTATTGTTTAATATTTGCCTCTTGTTTGTTCTTATTGTTATATTTTCTTCAGTTAGACTTCCTCTATTCTTGGCATGGGTAGTTGAGAAGATATTTTCTTCTGATCAATCTTCTACGATGAGAGTCATTATGGGGCTTTTGGTAATATTATTCTTTTATTTGTTAAACCTTCTTTCTTCTTATATGGAAAAATTTGCAGAGATGCAAAAAAAAATAAACATAGAGAATGTAAAAGATGAACACGCCGCAGAAACCGAGAGGAAAGTGAATGGGGCAGAAGGTAGTGGAGAAGATAGCGATGTGGCGTTTGCAAGAGAATATTTGAAGGAGTTTGGGAAGATTTTGAGAGAAGAAGATTAACTTAAGCAGCCTTGAGTTCTAATTGTGAAGGTAGCATTTTTCTGAATTCTTTTTTTGCTTTTTCTTTTGTTATTTTTCTCGCACGATTTACATAAATGTTTGTAAAATCAATTGCGTCTCCAATTAAAGGAATGTGGGATGCTGCTTCTAAGGCAGTCCAATAAGGAAGTGCTTTCCAGTCTTTTGTTTTTGCACCGTAATAAATTGCATAAATTGCTTTTGGAATTTCTTCTATTATTTCTTCTCCTTGAGAAAGAACTTCTCCTGCTCCAAGGAGTATCACATTCAAAGCTTGTCCGGCTAGACCAATTGAACTCGTTACTCTATCCCAGCTATCGACGACTTTTGAACCTGTAATTATTCCTCGGTAATCTTTGAATGTTTTTGCTACTTGTTGCTCTAGTAGTGCTTGGTATTCTGGATTAGACATAACCGCATTTCGAATGTATTCGTCTTCTCTTAATATTTCTTTTGTAAAATCAGAAACAGATTCTTTTGCAAAGATAGGTAGAAGAACTCTCCCCGCCTTAGCTGTTTTTCCAATCATATATCCTGCTTTTGTTTTTGTGCTTACCATTTTATGCCGTGTTGAATTGAGGAACCATTCGGTATAATTCTGCATTTTGAGCAGCAACATTATTTCTCATAAATTCCAGTTTATTTCTTTCTTCTGATTCTAAATTTTCTCTTCTTTTGTTTAAGAAATATCTTATTGTTTTGTACAACAAATATCCTCCGATAAGATATAGAGAGGGAGTTAAAATTTTGCCGATAGTGCCTAAGAACATTTCTTTGCCTGCGAAAGCTGATCCTGCTTTGATTCCACTAGAAATGTTTCTCCAAGGTAAAAGATAATCTAATATTCCTTTTTTTGCCCACTCTGCTCCAATTGCAGTTCCTGCTCTTCCTAAGAAACCTTTTGCTGCTTGAGTAGTGTACCATTTATTTGCCGCATACCATCCTCCAAGTGCTCCAAGCCCTTTCCAAGTTTCTTTACCTAATCCTCCTATTGTTTTTGCTGATTTTTCGAGCATTCCTTCTTTTGTTCTTTCACCGCCCATAAAATTATTCATATAGTTGTAGCTTCTTCCTGGTTCAGCGTAAGACTGTTCTACAACGTTTTGCCGAGGGTCTTCTGCGTCATCAGGAACATTTCCAACTTTATCTGCAATGTCGTGTGTTTTTAGAAGTCTTCTTATTTGAGGGTTATTCTTGTAAGTTCCCCTTATTGTTTGTTTTAGCATATCATAGAATGCTTTTCTATCTCCTGGATTTTTTATGCTGTCAATTGTTTGAGAGAATAGAGGATTGCCAAAGGCACTTTTTTCTGCAAGTCTTACCGGTGAAGAAGGGGTTTCTTCAGGCATATAGTCTAAATTAGTTGCCATTTTTAAGAGCCTCTAATATCGAAGAATAGTTAATAATTCCTTTCAGGACTCCTTTTTCGACTACGGGGCAATAATAATTATCATTTAAAATCATTTTTGTTTTTGCTTCTTCTATTGGAGTAGTGACCTCGAAAACTATTTTTATAGGGTAGCTCATAACATCTTTTGCTTTTGTTTTTTTCAAATCAACTCCCTGCGCGACTACTCTATCATTCATATCTACTAAAGAAATTATTCCAATAGGGTATTTTTTTGAGTTTAAAACAAAAATTCTTCTTTCTTGAAATTTATGCATCTTTTTTGCAACTTCAATCACACTCTCACTTTCACTTACTGTTACTGCGTTGATTAGTAAACAGTTTTTTATTGTCTGCATAATTGGTCAATGCGAGGGTAATTTATAAATCTTTTTAGTCTATAAATTTGAGGTTTTATTTTCAGCTGCGCAACCATTCGATAGGAAACTTTATAAAGCAATTTTTCAGAGAGATATTACATGAAATTACCTAAAATAACTAAAAGATATTGCCCTTATTGTAATAAGACAACTGAACAAAAAGTTAAGGTTCTTAGTTCAGGGACCAAGAGAGGAGCTTTGAAGAGAGGAGGAATTATGCGAGCAAAGTTAAGAGGGAAGGGAAGAGGAATCGGTAATAAAGGTAAGTGGGGTTCTAAGCCAGCAGCTTCTAAATTTAAGATGAAAACTAAGACAACTAAAAAAGCAAAAATCCTTTACATTTGTAATACTTGTGGAAAAGCTAAAGACAAGAAAAAAGGAATAAGAACCGGGAAGGTTTTGCAAGAATAATATGGCACTAAAAAAGAAATTTATTGACGTGGAATTACCAATAATCGGAGATACTATTTCTGTTTTGGGTGAACCAGAATTACTAAATAAAAGGACAATAAAATTGGATTTGTCTAGAAAATTAAAAGGAAGAGGATTAGAAGTTACATTTGTTATTTTAAACAAAGACAAGAAACTTACGGGTTATCCAAAAGATTTGATTTTGATGAGAAGTTATGTTCAAAGAATGATGAGGCCAAGAGTAAATTATGTTGAGGATTCAATTGCGATTTCGTGTAAAGACATTTCGGCTAGAATAAAACCATTTTTAATTACTAGAAAAAAAGTTTCTAGAGCAATAAGGAATAGTTTGAGAAAGACAGTTAGAGAATTTTTAGTTGAATATGCTAAAGGAAAGACGTATATGGAACTTGCCCAAGAGGTTATTTTTGGAAATACTCAAAAAGAGATGTACCCTAAATTGAAGAAGATTTATCCTTTGTCTTTGTGTGAAATTAGAATTTTAGAAACAAAAGAAATTGAAAAAGCGGATTTGACTATTAGTGAAAAGAAAGAAGAAGTAAAGGAAGTTGCATCTCAAGAAGTTTTGACTCAGGCTGAAGAAATTGAACAGGCTGCGGCGGCGAAGGTAGTCGAGGTTGTTGAAGATCAAGCTGCTGAGATTGAAAAAGACAAGGAAGCAAGTGCAAAAGAAGAGGCAACTAAAGAATCGCCTAAGAAATCTAAAGTAAAGAAGAAAAAAGAGGAGTAATGGCAATTCAACAATGTCTTGTTTTGATTAAACCCGATGGACTTGTGAAATCTTTGACTGGAAATATTATTAGTGCGCTTTCTGAGATAAAATTGAAAATTGTTGGTGCAAAAATTGTTAGAGTTTCTAGGAAGCTTGCCGAAGCTCATTATAATAATTTAAAAGAAAATCAGATTAAAAAGAAGGGTGTTGAAAAAGGAACCGAGCTTTTTGAAAATGTAATGAAATATATTATGGGCGAATTCCATACAGACAGGGTTTTTGCTTTGGTTTATGAAGGAGAAGATTCAATTGCTAAAATTAGACAACTTATTGGATCAACAAATCCCGAAGAAGCAGACCCAACTTCTATTAGAGGAAAATATGGGAGAATAAATTCCAAGACTGGTGTTCTTGAGACGGTTGTTCACGCTTCCGAATCTGAAGTTGAAGCTAAAAGAGAAATTGAACTTTGGTTTAATCCAGAAGAGTTAGTTAGTATAATTTATCCAACAAAAAAAGAAAAAATCTCTACTGAAAAATCTAGTTGGGCGTAGAAAGATTTATAATTCTAGCTAATGTTTCTCACTAATGAAAAAAGAGTACCAAAAGCATATTGTTTCTACTCCGGAGCATCAAGTTTGGTTGCATAGAGCATCTCGCGATTCTTTGGATAAAAAATTAAAAGAAGGTCTTCCAGTTAGCCAATCAGGAGATTTAACTGGGACTGCATCAGTTCAACCAACAGAATTAGAAGTGGCCGAAGCAGTATACCGCAATGGAAACGGTTATGGAGGTATAGCCATAGTAATAAAACTAGATAGGGAATTAGTAGATACTCTTAAGAAAGAAGGAAAAAGGCCATATGATTATGCAAAGGATAAAAGAGTAGGGTATTGGCATCCACAGGATAGAGCTTATACTATTCAAAGAAAATATATTCATGGTTGGATAGACCGAGATACAAACGAGTATCATCCAAATCCATACAGAGACCAGCCGCAAAGATTGACTGCTAAGCATTTTCCTTCTAGTATGTATGGCGGGCTTGAAGATGCTTCAGAATCTCCCATGTGGAAAGAAATGGGAAAGAGAGTAACAGGTGCAGTTGGCGGAAAATTGAAAAATTTTGCAAATGGGTTGTGGACAAAACTTTTCACGAAAAAAGGAGAACTTCCTCCGCCGCCAAAAGGAACAATTACAGTTCCATAGTTTTTTGTAATAATAAATCTTTAAAAACTCTTATTTGTTGGAAATTTTGCGCAGGTATAGCCAAGCAGTAAGGCAAGAGGCTGCAACCCTCTCACGCGCCGGTGCAATTCCGGCTACCTGCTTTTGATTCTCGTAGCCTGAATTACAATGCAATTCCTGTAAAAATTTTACATTCGTGAAGCACGGGATTTTAGTTGCTTTGCAAGAATTATTCGAAAGCGAAATCTTTATATTCGCGATTTGCATTTGTGAAAAATATAGGCGGCTGTCTTCTGACAAGAATATTATAAAAAGCGAATTGCTCACTACCGGCTTAAGACTTTTTCATCCAATCAGGAACAGGAATTTCTGTTTTAAAAGTTCCCTCGATTGGAACAATTACTTCTTTGTTTATTGGAATTGTGACATTTTTCTCAAATATTATCTTTATCATTTTGTTTAAGATAATTGTTTTATTTACTTTGATGCTAGTGTTTATCGGGACTTCAACTTCGGTAATTTGGCCATTTATATTCATAGGGACTTTGATTATAGTATTTATCGGAATTGTGTCTATTATTGGAAAATTTTCATTTATAGGAAATTCTATCTCTTGACTAATTGGAAGAGAAACTTCTTGATTTAGTAAAAAAGAAAAGTCCTGGTTTATGGGAACTTCTACTTCAAATAAATTTTCTCTTAATGACGTTTGTCCATAGACGTAGCCACCGTATGCAACTGCAACTATTAAAATTAGAAAAATTCCAAATTTTAAAAACCCGGTCATTGCACCCATTTTGTTAATTGTTTATTTCTCTTTTTATATTTACGCCCGGGCGAGGATTTGAACCCCGGACCCCCTGCTTAGAAGGCAAGTGCTCTATCCAGGCTGAGCTACCCGGGCATGAAATTATCACCAAAAATTCGTATTTAAAGTTTTGTAATTATAAATAGTTGAATTTTTAAACTATATACTCCAATGCATAGTATGGTAGAAAAAATTCAAGTTACATTTTTAGGAACGGGCTCTGCAGTACCTACAAAGAGAAGAAATCATCCAGCTGTGCTTCTGCAGTATAAAGATGAAAACATCCTATTTGATTGTGGAGAAGGAACCCAAAAACAGTTTAGAATTGTTGAAATAAGTCCTTGTAAAATTACTAGAATTTTTATCTCACACTGGCACGGCGACCATGTTTTTGGTCTTCCGGGACTTTTGCAAACTTTGGCTTTAAGCAATTATTCTAAAACATTACACATTTACGGTCCGAGAGGAACAAAACAATTTATCGAGCTATACGAGAGATTATATTTACGAAAGGGAGATAATTTTCCGATACAAATTCATGAAATCTCTTCTGGAAAAGTTTTAGAGGAAAGAGAATTTCAAATTGATGCACAAGAAATGTCTCACGACTCTCCTTGTTTAGCATATTCTTTTACATTAAAACAAAAAAACAGAATTGATAAGAAGAAACTGCAGAAACTAAAACTTCCAAACAACTCTCCGTTAATTGGGGATTTGCAGAAAGGAAAAATAGTTACCTTCGAAGGTAAGAAAATCGACGGTAAAAAGTTAATTTATTCTGAACCGCAAAGAAAAATAACTTATATTATGGATACTAGAACAAATCAAGAAGCAATTAGACTAGCGGAAAATTCAGATGTTTTGGTTTGTGAATCTACTTATTCTAAAGAGGAAGAAGAACAAGCTAGAGATTATGCACATTTAACTTCAGTCCAAGCAGCTGAAATCGCAAAAAAATCCAAATCTAAAAAATTAATTTTAATGCACCTTTCACAAAGATATGAAAATCCAAAGATTATTCTAGATGAAGCAAAAAAAGTTTTCAAAGATGTAAAAGTTGCAGAAGATTTCGATAAAGTAGAAATATAAATATGTGAAGTGCCTAAAAATAAAATGATAATTCACGAACTAATCGCAAAAGGAAAGACTTTTAGCCATGCCCAATACCAAAGAAAGATTCAGGCGTTTATTCCTGAAAAAAAGCTATTTCAACTAGGAGCCCAAAAGATAGGCACATTTATTCAAGAAGATAGCTATTACCGTGCAGGTCCTGGATGTGCAATCGAAGGAACAATTAGGCTCCGAAAAGATATGGAAGACAAGTGTACTTTTACATATAAAAGTAAAAGCCCGAGGCTAGCAAGTTCTCCTAAAATGGTGATTGACAAAAACGTTTCTGATAAACAAATAAAAAGAATAGAACAAGAATGCCAAAGAATAATCAAGATTAACAAAAAAAGAATAGCATTCATGCTGAATACTATACGGATAAATTTAGATCAAGTTGAGGGCCTTGGCTACTATGTAGAATTAGAAACACATAAAAAAAGTGATCTCTCTAAAATAAATTTTATTATGGGCAGTCTCGGGCTATCCAAAATGCGCACGACAACTTCTTCATATTTAGAACTGGCAATGAAAAATTTAAGCCCTCTAAAAAAACTCTCAAATCAAATTCATGAAAAATTTGGAAGATTGGTATTTGGAATATCCTCTGCAACATTGACGACTCTAGGAATTCTGGTAGGATTGGATGCTGCTACCTCTTCTGAAATAGCAGTTATAGGCGGTATTGCTTCTGTCGCAGTAGCCGATTCACTTTCTGATTCTTTGAGTATGTATGCTTCAAAAAAATCTGAAAGAGGTTCTTCTCAGAAAAATGCCATTAAATCAGCATTTGCAACATTCCTCGGAAAATTCATTTTTTCTCTGACATTTATGATTCCAATCCTATTGTTTAGTTTGAAAAAAGCAGTTTTCATAGACCTTTTATGGGGATTAATCCTTTTAGTTTTGGTTAATATCCAAATCGCATATTTCAAAGAAGAGAATATAACAAAGGAAGTCATGTTAAATTTACTAATTGCTGCAGTTGTAATAATATTATCCTCTTTAACTGGCAGATTAATCGCAATATTAATTGGAACTGCCTAAGTAAATAAGTCTAAATAAAAAATACGCCCGCGAGAACAGAAATCAGATTAGCAACAAAAGAAACAAAAAAAGCCTTCTTGTATTTCGTATCAAATAAAAATTTTATCAAAATCCCTTCTAATAAAAAAATCGTTAATTCAATTATTAAAAGATATTCTGGCCAATAACCAAAAACCAATCCAGCTAATGGCCAGCTAAAAAAATTTATTAGCAAAACAAATAGAAATATCTTTATATAATCTTTTCTAAAGAAAACAAAAAAAACTATAAGCTCTAAAACCACTGTCAAAACAAAATTAATTAGTAAATAGTTCATTTTTTCTCTTTCTTATTAGAAGAATAACTAAAATCACGACAAGAGCAACAACAGAAACCCCTACATATATAATCCATAAATTATTTCTGTTAACTTCTCTATCAATGGGATTTGTTTGGACCTTAGACAAATTAACTTCGTAATAATTAGTAATAACCTCTTCAGTGCTTGAAATTGGAACAGTTTTATAATGCTCTACATTTTCTAAAACCAAAATAGCATCAGTTTCATTAAAATATTTTCTTATTTCAGACTCATTGAAATGTCTATTGGAATTTTGTATTAAAGTGAGCAAGGTATCCAAATCGGCACTCTCCTTTTTTATAACATAAACATCAATTTGTGAATATTTGTAACATCCGCAAACAATACCGTCATCTACTAAATGTATAATTCCCATAGGACTATGACAAAAACTAACAAAGTAATAGTCCGGAAAATCATTAAAATTAGAAATTACATTCTTTATTTCTACTGGCTTAAATCCAGGAGTTAGCATATCGGCACTTACAAAACTAACTAAAAACATTACAAAAAGCAAACTACAAATTAAAGCATCTTTCATGGAAGAGATAGCAAAGACTTATTTATAAATCCTGTGAAGACTCCAAACAAAATTGGAGAGTTCCCACTACTTTCATTTATGCACAAAGAATTACTCTTTGCTGTAGCAAAAACAAATCAGCTAAATGCTTACTTCAAGTTTGATGGAGATATAAAAACAATAGTATCGCCTCTTAAGAAAGCCAAGCCGTAGCTCTTTAGCATCTGGCCGTTTTCCATCTCTTTCGCATTGTCAATAACCACATTGATGTGGATATCAAATGCTAAGAGTGTACCGACAAGTTGCTTGCCGCTCTTAAGCTGTACTATTATCTCCTTACCCTTAGAACTATTTAACAAGTCCAAAGGTCTCTCGATTCCGTTAACCATAATTTCAGAGAACATTTAGTATTTTTAAAGATATGGGTTTTACATCAATCATAATAATGCTTAAAAATGAGAAACTTCATATTGTTGATATGAATCCTCCTACTAAAAACCAAAGATTAGTTGCAAGATGCGGAAGTGGTTATGAAATTAGAAAGCCTTCAATAGATCCAGTAAGACCTTGGCCCCCTGAAAATTCATTAGGGGTTTTTAGCAGAGATGACGTTGTAGATATGATAAATAGACATGTTGGAGATTTACGTTTTTGTGATTTAGAGTATGTTGCAGCTAAACAAGAAAGAGAAGAATTACTTTGTGAATATATTCATGATGTTGCTGCATAATTTTATTTCTTCCAACCCAAAACCTTTATAAACCAAAATCTCAAGTCTATGATATGGCAAAATGCATAAGTTGTAAAAAAGAAGCACAAAATTGCGTGAAGTTTAATTGTCCTAAATGTAATAAGGATATATTCAGATGTGAAAAGTGCAGAAATATTCCAGTAAGTTATAAATGTGTTTGTGGATTTGAGGGACCTTAAAAAGATGGGAATAGGAACTGCGTTGTTTAAAATAAAATTGATGCCCGAATCTCCTTCTGTAGACTTAGAAAAGATTAAAACAGACGCTGTAAAAGCGATTGAACTTTCTGGCGGAAAATCAACTGGTTTTGAAATTGAAGACATTGCCTTTGGATTGAAAGCAGTTATTGCGAGTGTTAGATTAACTGAAGATAAATCCGGAGAAGTTTTGGAAGCTAGTTTGGCTAAAATAGAAGGAGTTTCTTCTGTTGCAGTTATTGATTATAGAAGAGCAGTTGAATAATTTATAATATCAAAATACTTAAAAACCATCTAAATCTGTAATTTTCATGCCTGCATAGCTCAGTTGATAGAGCGTCAGTTTTGTAAACTGAGGGTCGGGGGTTTGACTCCCTCTGCAGGCTTTTATATTTTTTAGATAATTTTAAAAAGATTGTTTTTGCTAGTTAGTTATCCAAGGGGAAAGAGTTCTGGTGATTTAATAAAATGGCAAGTATAGAAAAAGTAACAACTAGCGAATGCGAATTTTGTCTTAGTGACTTCTGGATGAAAATTGATGGAGGCGATATAGGTCCTTGTTGGGGATTTGCATTGAAAGCAAATGGCGAGAAATATAGGGCCTCAGTTTATGATGTTTTAAAGAGTTTGGATGCATCGGGCAGAGGCGATGCTTTAATGGATATTGCAAGATATGAACAACAGCGTTCTTATGAACTTCTTGCAGGTATTCTATTGAAGCAGAAGGTAGCAATTTCTTTAGAACAGTTAGGAGGAACAGATAGAGAGGTTGCATGTGTTAGATATACGACTGCAAATAGTTCTGGTCCACAAGATATTATTGGATTTGAATGGAATGATTTTGAAAAAATGGATAGGCCTCGGTTTATTAAAGGAGTTTCTAGAGTAGTAACGACTTTTAGTGGAATTCCTAGAATTTCTGAAGAATATTTAAGATTGATAAGGTGAGAGTTATTAGATGTTTTCAAAAACTTTAAATAGTGCATTTAATTTATGGTTGCGCAGTAATTAAATGGGGGCAACAGTCTTCGGCTAATGGTTGCGCAGTGACGCGGGGAGCATGGTGCGCGAAGCGCACTCTCAAATTACGATGACGAGAATAAAATTTAAAATAGGACAGCAGAGAAAGTTTTTTGATTTAGTTATCGAGAGATTAAATTCGCCTTCTCTTCGTGGATTGTTGCAATTTGGATTAAAAATGAACTATCAAACTTTAAAATCATACTACAACGAAAATAGAACCTTGCCTGAAGATTTTTTCAATGACTTGTGTACTTTAGCAAAGCTCGAAGGTAAATCGTTGAATGTAGTTTATTTGAAAGAGCATTGGGGGCAAGTTAAGGGTGGGAAGAAGTAAGGTTTTGACAGGTTAGAAAATATAAGATGACCTCGAGGGGATTTGAACCCCTGACACCCGGCTTAAAAGGCCGGTACTCTAACCAGGCTGAGCTACGAGGCCATCGCTTATCTCTATTTGCATAGAGCACTCAACACCCTGGTAAATATCTAGGGAAAAATGCCTTTAAAAAATTAACCTTATTGTGTTATAATAAACAATTAATCTTTTCTCTTAATAGGTCTTCAGAATCTAACTTGTCTATTCGGTCAATTAAACTTCCTCGTTTGAAGAATAATATGCTCGGAACTTTTAGGACTTTATGTTTTTTTGCAATTGCTTCAGCTTCTTCAATATTAACCTTTCCGAAAAATGCCTTTCCAGTGAATTCCTCGGCAATACTTTCAATAATTGGCATAAACATAAGGCAGTCCATCTCCCAATCAGAAAAAAAGTGCATGATGGAGAGATTATTTTTTAAAAATTCTTGGTGATTTGTGTTATCTATTTCTAAGATTGGATTTTGAAAGCTCATATTTTATATTCGTAAACATTAATTATTTTCTATTTAGGATGTTTATAAACATTTAGATATACAAATAAAATGCTTTTATCTTTTGTAAATTAAAGAGACTAGCAAATATTTAAAATAGACATTTCTTTGACTTATTTATACAAAATATAAAAAATGACAGAAAAACAATATGGGGGCGCAAGCTCGTTTGGGATGAAAAATAAAAATATTGATGTTAAACAGAGTTCTGTTGAAATAAAAAATTCTAAAAAAGAAATTAAGTATGATTCTGAAGATGATGAAGAAGCTGAAATTTCTGAAGATGTTTTAAAAAATTATTTGAAAGCAGGAGAAATTGGAAAAAAAGTTAGAGAATTTGCTAGAGGATTTGTAAAAAAAGATATGTTATTAATTGAGATTGCTGAAAAAATAGAGGGGAAAGTTGTTGAATTAGGCGGAAAACTTGCGTTTCCTTTAAATTTGTCTTTGAATGAAATTGCTGCGCACCATACTCCTAGTTCTAAAGATGAAACAAAAGCTGAAGGACTTTTAAAAGTTGATTTGGGTGTTGAGGTAAATGGATTTATTGCTGATTTAGCATTTTCGTTTGATTTGACTGATGATAAAAAATATTCTGAGATGATTAAATTTAATGAATTTGTTTTGGCTGAGGCTTTGAAAAAATTAGAAGTTGGTTCTGCTGTGAAAATTATTGGAAATACAATTTCTGAGTTAGTTAATAAAGATGCAAGGTTTAAAGTTATTAGAAATTTAGCTGGGCATGGTTTAGATGAAGATAATATTCATGCAGGTATGACCATTAGTAATTTGGCTAATGAAAATAATGCAGAGCTTTCAGACCAGGCAATTGCAATTGAGCCTTTTTTGACAACAGGTGCTGGAGAAATTTATGAGGGAAAACTTTCTGAAATTTATGTTTTGCAAGAAGAAAGAATGCCGAGAGATAGAGATTGTAGAGCATTGCTTGCATATATTCAAGAAAATTTTAGGACAAAACCTTTTTGCAAGAGATGGTTGGAAAAGGCCGGCATTTCTAAAGTTAATTTTTGTTTATCGATTTTAGCTAAAGAAGGAATTTTGTATAATTTCCCGGTTTTAGTTGAAAAAGAAAAGAAGCCTGTTTCTCAAGCAGAGCATACTGTTGTTTTTGCTGATAAAGTGTATGTGACGACTGCTTAATTTCTCGTCGTTATTTTCGTCGCTGTTTTTTTACCAAAAGATTTATAAAGGTGTGTATATGTATGTGTATACACAAAAGGTATACAACATGGCAGATATATTCGACAACAAGATTTTATGCAATGAATGCGGAAAAGAAATGAAAAATGTTCTTATTTCTAAAAATGGATTTAATTTGAGAGCCGTTAAGTGTGAGAAGTGCAATAGAATTATTGTTCATCCTGCTGATAAGACAGAGTATGAGGAGTTTATGAGATTAAAAAATAAAGAGTATGAAGTTAAAATGAGAATGGTTGGAAATTCTTATGCTGTTTCTATTCCAAGAGAAATTGTTTCTTTTATGCAGGATCAGGAAAGCATGATGAATAATATGGTAAAAATGTGTTTTGAGGAAGCTGGGAAAATTAGTTTGACATTTAATACTCCAGAAGCTGATGCAGAAAATCAAAATGCGAGAGTTTTAAAATCAAAAGAAGTAAAAATAATAAAAAATGGAAAGGTTTTCCATGTAAAACAATTTGCAGATTCAGCTAATCCGCAGAATAATAAGAAAGTTGTTTTGAGAAACGATGAAGAAGGAGATGAGGACTAATGGTAAAAAGTGAGGATAAAGAGGATAAGGAAGTTTCTAATGCAAAATTAAGAGTTGTAGAAGCATTGCAAGATGATGCGTATAGAGGAATTGCGAGAGTTGATCCGACTTTAATGAAAAAATTAAAATTACAAAGAGGAGATATTATTTCTATAAAAGGCCAAAGAGAAACTCATGTTATTGTTGACAGAGCGTATCCTGCAGATATGGGCGAGAATATAATTAGAATAGATGGTATTTCTAGAAAAAATGCAAAAACTGGAATTGGAGAATTAGTTACAATTGCAAAAGCGGAATTAAAAGAGGCAAAAAAAATTACAATTGCTCCTGCGCAAAAAGGAATGGTTGTTCAAATTCAGGGAGACCCTGAAGGAGTAAAGCAAAGATTAATTGGAATGGGTTTGGGGAAAGGAGATTTGTTGGTTTTGGGTGCATCTGGAGGAAGACAAAAAAGAGGAGGCGGAGGAATGTTTGATGATGACGATATGCTGTCAGATCTTTCTGATGTGTTTAGTCAAATGGGCATGGGAGGTTTTGGAGGAATGGGCGGTTTTCAAAATCCAATGCAAATAAGATTTATTGTTGCAAGTGTAACTCCAAATCAAGCTTGCGTGGTTACGGAAAATACAGAGATTACTATTAGTCCACATGCTATTGAAGTCAAGGAAGATGGTTCAAGAATACCCCAAGTTACTTATGAAGATATTGGCGGTTTAACAGAAGAAGTTAAAAAAATTAGAGAAATGGTTGAGTTGCCATTGAAACATCCTGAAATTTTTGAGAAATTGGGAATTGAACCACCAAAAGGAGTTTTAATTTATGGTCCACCCGGAACTGGTAAAACAATGTTGGCAAAGGCAGTGGCTGGAGAGACTGAGGCTAATTTTATTTCTGTAAGTGGACCAGAAATTTTTGATAAGTTTTATGGAGAATCTGAAAAAAAAGTAAAGGCACTTTTCGAGGATGCTGAAAAAAATGCTCCGTCAATAATATTTTTTGACGAAATTGATGCGATTGCTCCAAGTCGTGAAGACAATATTCATTCTGGTGAAGTTGAAAGAAGAGTTGTTTCGCAATTGTTAACGATGATGGATGGTTTGAATGCTCGTGGCAAGGTTATTGTTATTGCAGCTACCAATCGTCCAGATAGCATCGATGCCGCATTAAGAAGACCTGGAAGATTTGATAGAGAAATTGAAATTAATGTTCCAAATAAAGAAGGTAGATTAGAAATTTTGAAAATTCATACAAGGGGAATGCCGTTAACAAAAGATGTAAATTTAGAAGAGATTGCAGAAAAAATATATGGTTTCGTTGGAGCAGATATTGCAGCATTGGCAAGAGAAGCCGCAATGGCTGTGTTAAGAAAAACTATGGCAAAGGTAAATTTAAAAGAAGAAGAAATTCCAAAAGAAGTTGTTGAAAAATTAAAAGTATCTGCTCAAGATTTTGAGGAAGCTTTGAAATTTGTTAGGCCTTCTGCATTAAGAGAAGTTATGGTTGAAATTCCAAACGTCGGATGGAATGATGTTGGCGGAATTGAGAGTGCTAAGCGAGAACTTCAGGAAGCTGTTGAGTGGCCTTTGAAAAATGCTCCTGCATTTGTTAGATTAGGAATTAGACCTCCCAAAGGATTATTACTTTATGGGCCTCCCGGAAATGGTAAAACTTTATTAGCTAAGGCAATTGCAAAAGAATCCGGTGCAAATTTTATTTCAATAAATGGTCCTGAATTACAAAAAGAAGGAATTGTCGGAAAAGAAACCGAGAGATTGAGAAAAATGTTTAAGAGGGCTAGGCAAGTTTCTCCTTGTATAGTTTTCTTCGACGAAATTGATAGTATTGCTGGTAGAAGGGGAGGCGGTAGCGGAGTTTTTTCAGATTCTCACGAGAGTATTCTGAATACATTGCTAACAGAGATGGATGGTATAGAATCATTAAAAAGTGTAATAGTTATTGGGGCGACTAACAGGCCGGATATGTTAGACCCTGCGCTATTGCGTCCTGGGAGATTTGACAGAATAGTTTATGTTCCAGTTCCAGAAAAAGATGGAAGATTAATGATTTTCAAAATCCATACAAAAAATATGCCAATTGAAAATAAAGAAAAAGTTATTGCAGAGTTAGCTGAAAAAACAGAAGGATATACTGGAGCTGATATAGAAGGACTTTGTAGAGAAGCAGCGATGCTTGCATTGAGAGAAGATAAAGAAGCGAAAATTATTTTGAAAAAACATTTTGAAAAGGCAATGGATAAAGTTTTACCGTCTGTAACAAAGAATGATGCCGAGAGATATAAAAATATTGAGAAGAAATATTTGCGTTCAGCGAAATCAGCTTTGCCTGAGACGAGTTATGCAGGTTAATTAAAATCACTCGAGGATGATGCATTGCAAATTCAAGAGGTTCAAAAATTTTACTCTTGCGGCAATAATAGTTGCTAATCGCAAGATTTAATCAAGAGCGAAATTTTTTTATGGGTTCCTCTTGGATTTGTGTTATTTTTAAGTAGTTACAATAGTAAGGTTTTTAAATGGATGAATTATATTATTTTTATGATAGTTATTCCCGTAAAAACACCAACAGAATATCGTTTGAGAGTTTTTGATTTAAATAAACCTCGTAATACTGAATGTGATGGTCCGAGATATGCACTTGTTGATGGAAAGGCGATTGGCGTTGGTGGAACTATAACGTTTGGAGCGAGAGGAAGGCTTTTTGTGCCTAGTGAATATGGTTTTGTAGATGAGATACAGGGGATTTTTACTTTAAGGAAAGAAGATCAAGGAAGTTTCCCCGGAGTAGTTTATAATGATTTTGGAGGGGCAAGGATTTTACCTGTGTTTAAATTTGATGATATTCGAGGAAGAGAAATTAATTTGAGGAATGATGATCCTACAAGGATTTATGCAGGTGAGAGTTTTAGAATTCTAGATAATTTTGGTAGAGAAGCTCTAGAAGTTGCAGTTGATTTGCCATTAGCAGGTCCTTCTGGAAGCAGAGTTGTTGAAGTTAATCTTTAAAATTATTCTTCAGCTACATCGTCGTCTTCGAATTCATCGTCGTCTAAGAATTTATCTTTGTCGCTTTCCTCTTCTTCTTGAGTAATCTTTACAGGTTTTGTAGTTATTTTAGGAGGTTTTTTCTCTTCAGTTTCTTCTTCGTCTTCTTCTGTTTTTTTCTCTACCATTGTGTTCTTTATCTTGCAAAAATTTTTAGCTAGCTACTTGATTTATTCGACACCCTTTAAATCATCCTCGTCTAAGTCCTCTTCGTCAAATTCATCCTCTTGTTCTCTTTCATCTATCGCCATTTAAACACCTTTTTTAATTGTTTTTTTATTTTTTCGAAGATTTATAAACATTTTGATTTAAATTAATATGCTTGTTTTTAGCACAAGCTTTAAAAAGCCATTTTTGTTTCTTTTTGTATTAGGAAAAGTGTAGATTAATATTACACATCAAATATCACAATCATTACGGTTAAGCAATCGCTAATCATATTTATTGACTGCATTTGCAGTATAGTAATCTGAAAACTTTTTCTAGAAATTAAATTAACAAGTCAAACCAAGGGTTTGTCAAATTCATTTAATTAACAAATAATTAAACTCATAGGGAGGAAAATAAAAATGGCAAAAGTAAGTCCAGTATCGATAAAATACACAATTGCTGCAGATTTTGAAGCAGAAGGTTTACTTGAAAAGCCGGATGTAATTGGCGCATTATTTGGCCAAACTGAAGGTTTACTTGGCAGTGATCTCGAATTGAGAGAATTGCAAAAGGAAGGTAAAATTGGAAGAATAGAAGTCAATCTAACTGTTGAAGGTGGAAAGACAAAGGGTGAAATCTTAATTCCATCTGCTTTGGATAAAACAGAAACAACAATTGTTGCAGCTGCTCTAGAAACTATTGACAAAATTGGTCCGACAGATGCGAAAATCACTGTTAGGGAAGTTGAAGATGTTAGAGGAAGCAAACGAGATTATATCATGGAAAGAGCAAAACAATTGCTTTCGGGTATAAAAGGCGGAGCTTTGGAATCTCAAGAAATTGGTCAGGAGTTAAGAGAGTCTGCAAGAACAATGAAGGTAACTTCTTACGGCGACGAAGGGTTGTCGGCAGGAGATTTATCTGGAAATGAAATTATTGTTGTTGAAGGAAGAGCTGATGTTATGAACATGTTGAAACATAATATAACAAATGTTGTGGGCATGAACGGAACACGACTTCCAGCAGAAATTGCAAAACTTGGCGAAACAAAAGAAATAACTTTATTTGTCGACGGAGATAGGGGCGGGAAATTAATTGCTACAAATGTTTGTAGTAATGCAAAAATCGCTTATATTGCTCAGGCTCCAGATGGAAAAGAAGTTGAAGAATTAGCGGGAAAAGAACTACACTTAGCAATAAGAAAGAAAGTTACACCTGAAGAATTTTTCAAAAAATTTGATAGAGTTGAAGAGCAACCTAGAAGATTTGAGAGACCAGAAAGAAGCTACGACAATAGAGATAGATATTCAAGATTTGAAAGACGAGAAGAACCTGCACAAGAGGCTCCAAAAACACGAAGCGAGAAAGTTTTGAGTGCTGATGACAAGAAGAAATTGAAAGAATTGTCTTCAGAAGTCAGAGGAAAAAACGTTCTTGTTTTGAATGAGAAGTTGGAAGTTTTAAGAAATGTTCCAGTTTCAAAATTAGAGTATCTTAGACTTGAAGAATCTGTTTGGGTTTTGTTGACTAGTTTCGCAGCTAATAATGTTATTGAGGGTGCTCAAAAGCTTGGCGCAAGATATGTTGCAGCTGAGAGTTTTGGCAGAATTGATAATGCTAACGGCGTTGAAATAGTTTCAATTTAAAGTTTTATAGTTTGCCGAACTTAAATCGGCATTTTTTATTTTTTTATTTTAGTGTTTAGGTTATTTTAAGCCATGTGCCCACGTTTTAGAGGAGGATTGTTGTGTTATCTCTCTTGCAAATGCCTGTATGCGATTATAATCTACTTGGCAAAAGTTGTTAACATAGTCTCTTGTTAGCTCTTCTAAATTGAGAATATCTTTCCCTTTGTATTTTGGTCCGAGTTGAGGGTGTTGTAGAACCATTCTATAAATTCTAGAACCTGGAATGGGCATTAAAATATTCGGTGCAAGTAAACCTAGGGGAGCAATTTGAGACAGTTCGGTTATGTGATTTCGTGTTGCGGATAGGGTTTTTTCTGTTTCTCCAGGGATGCCCAGTACAAAACTAGCCAATAATTCTAAATTATTTTTTGCCAATAGCTCTGCTGCTCTTAAATTGTCTTTAGGAGATACACCCTTATTGCATCTTTGTAATTGTCCATTATCTCCTGATTCAATTCCAATAAAAACTTTTTTTACATCTATATATTTTAAAATATCTATGGTTTCTTGGTCTAATTGGTCTGCTCTGGCAAAGATCATAGAAGGAATAGATATGCCTTGCGGTTTTTCTCTTGCGAGTTTTTCAAGCCAGGGTTTATCAGAAGTGAAACTATCAGATTCATGCCATAAAAAATCTACATTATACTTTTCTTTTAATTGTTTTATTTCTGCCCAAATATCTTTAGGGTTTCTTGAGCGTAATCCTCCGAATAATCTACCGCAGAAAATACATCCCCCTGAGGTTGCTCTCCAGCTACAGCCTCGTTGTGAATAAATAGTTGCGCCCCGACTTGTTCCGTTTAGGGTGGGGTTTGTTTTATAATTTTGAAAGTATAAATCCATATCAATGAATGATCTGTCTGGAATTGGTGCGTGTTCTAGATCAAAATCAGAATTAGTGTTTCTTGTAATAGTTGCATTATTAACAAAAGCTAAATTTGGTATTTTTTCTTTATCTTCTCCTAAAACGTATTTTACGAAGGCTTCTTCTCCATCTCCAATAGCAATTGCATCAACTTCCGATCTATTTGTTAAAATTTCTTTGTATAAAGCGCTAGCGTGTGGCCCGCCCATTATTGTTTTTGGCGCGAGCCTTGCTATTCTTAAGCTGTTCTCGTAACTTAAAATTGTAGGACTTATTCCGATAATGTCTCCATCAATTCTTCTTTCTAATTCATCTTGAGGGATAAGTTCGCCATCCAAAATTTCAATATCTATTTCTTTTGTTTGCTGTCTAAGATAAGTTGCCAAACACAATGCCCAAAGAGGTTGATAACGTCCTCCGGATAGTTTCGAATATTGTTCTGAACTACATGGTTGAACTAACTGCACTTTCATTTTTACTCCGTAGCAATAATCATGGATTGTTTTTTAAGTCTTTGTTGTAAGTTTAAACTACTACATAATAAGATTTATAAAGAAATGAAAATTGGAACTATTATGGAAAATGCAATATTGTTAAAACTTGGTTTGTCTGAAAATGAAATTAAGGTTTATTTAGAACTTTTAAAAATAGGGCCTTCTTTGGCTAGTTTAATAGCTAGAATTACGAAACTTCATAGAACGCATGTTTATGATATTTTCAATGGTTTGTTGAAGAAAGGGATAATTAGTTTTGTAATAAGAGAAAATAGAAAATATTTTCAGGCAAATAAACTAGAGAGCCTTTCAAGATTAATAAAAGAGAAAGAAGACTCTTTGGAAGAACAAAAAGGAGAATTATTTTCTTATATAAATGAATTAAGGAAACTAAAAGGAGTAAATGAGTCTAGACTAAATGCTTCGATTTATCAAGGTAAAGAGGGAATGAAAGCTATTTTAGAAGATGTTTTGGAATCTAAAGAAGATTATTTAGTTTTAGGTTATGCTGGTGGTTCAGATAGATTATTGCCTTATTATTTACCAAATTTTCATAAGAGGAGAATTAAGTTTAAAATAAAAAGAAAAATATTAATGAATTATGAGCAGAAAGGAAAAGAATCTTCTCAGTTGGCTTTACAGGAAGTTAGATATTTGCCAGAAGGTTATGGGAGTTTGATTGGACAAATAATTTATTCTGACAAAGTTGCATTGATTGTTATTCATAATGAAGAATTTATTGCTTTTTTAATTGAAGATAAAGACATTAATTTAAGTTTTAGAAAGCAATTTGAATTATTGTGGAAGAATGCGAAAGGTTAATGAGAACATTTAAATAGATTTTTTGATTTTGTTTTTTATGAGGAAGAAGGGTTCGGCGCATTTAGAAATTATTTTATCTTTTGTAATTTTTGTAGGTTTTACAGCTTTTTTACTTAGTTATTTGCAACCAATTAGAAATGCAAATGTTTTGGAAGAGAGTGTTCTTTCAGGATTTGAAGAACATTTTTGGGAAAAAGCAGGAACGGTTTTTGAGAAAGTGTTGCTAAATTCTACAGCTCCCTGTAAGCCAAGCGAATTAAGTTATAACTCTTTGCAGTCTTCTGAAGTTTTAGACAACGGATTTTTTTATATCATCTCTTCTCCTGAATTTGATTCTTCTTTATTAGCTAGCTGTAATCAAAGTTATAAGTTAGGTTTTCTGAAAAATCAAACGGTTTTGTCAAATAAATCTCTGAGCAGCATGGAGAGTCAATATAATTCTGACTATGAGTCATTAAAAACAGAACTTGGAATTCCTTCGGTGATAGACTTCGCAGTTATTTCTGATGAATATAATATGGAGAGAGACATTTCTAGTAGTTCGGAAGTTAGAGCTAAAGAATATTCCGCGTTAGTTGTTTATTCTAATGGAACAATTGAAACAAAATCCTTTATTTTTAAAATATGGAAGTAAAATTTGGTCCATCCGGTTTGGGAGGAAAAGAAGATGCGATTTCTCATTTGGAGGTTTTTGCAAAAAAAGGATTGAAAGCGTGCGAAGTTGCTTTTGTTTATGGGGTTTATTTAGACAAGAAAAGCGCAGAGGAGATAGGAGAAAAGGCGAAGGAGTTAGATATTCGATTAAGTATTCATGCACCCTATTATATTAATTTGAATTCGGATGACAAAGCAAAAATTTTTGCTAGTAAAAAAAGAATTTTGGATTGTTGTGAAATTGGGCATCACTTTTCATGTGGAGATAAAAAAAGAAAAACACATATAGTGTTTCATGCTGGGTTCTATGGAGATGACAGAGAAAAGGCGTTTGAAGTTATAAAAGAAAACATTCTGGATTTAATGAAAGCTGTTGAAGAGAAAGAATTAAATATTGTTTTGTGTCCTGAGATTATGGGAAAGAGAAATGTTTTTGGTTCAATCGATGAGATTTCTAAACTTGTGAAAGAAACCGGTTGTGGATTTTGTATTGATTTTGCGCACATTCTGGCTAGATATGATAAGCACGAGTATGATTTAGTTAAAAAAGAATTTGGAAAATTTGATTTTTGGCATTGTCATTTTTCTGGAATAGTTTATGGAGATAAGGGAGAAAAGCATCATAGGCATACTGAAGAAAAAGAGTGGAAAGAATTGTTTAGTTTTTTGAGAGGTTTTGAAAATAAAGAGATAATTATTATTAGTGAAGCGCCGAATCCTGTTGGAGATGCTGAAGAAGGTTTAGAATTGTCGACGATGTCTAATTAGTAAAATTATCTTTAAAATTCTCATTATTCTAAAATAAGTAACACTTAAATACAAATAAATCGTTATTATTTTATGCTTATGCAGGCGCAAGTTGATCAAGAAGAGAAGCCGAAAGTGATTGGTTATGTGTATTATGGATATAGGACTCTCGATGAAAGATTTTTTATGAAGATTGCAAAAAATAAAAATGTAAAATTAATTATTTTTAATTTATTTAAAAAGATAGATTTGAAGAAAGTTAGGAAGAAAGCAAAGTCTTGTGATTTATTTTTTGTTAATAGTGGGGAAGAAAAGGCATTGAAATTTGTTAAGTATTTAGAGAGTCTTGATTGCAGAGTTATTGAATCTTTGAAGAGCTATTATCATGACGAGAATAAGTGGGCGCTGTATTTAAAATGTAAGAAAAATCATATTCCTACTCCAAAGACAATTATTCTCCCTAAGGAGATAAATTCTGCATTAAATAAGCTTGAGAAAGTGAATCGTTGGCCAATTGTTTTGAAAAGAATATATGGATGCCAAGGAGATTTTGTTGATAAAGCAAATAATTTAGAGGAAGCAGAGCAGTTGATTAAAAAATTTAATAGTAAATCTAAATCAACTCACCCAATTATTGCACAAAATTTTATTTCTTCTCCTAGCTATCGTGTTTTGGTTATTGATGGTAAGATTGTTCAAACTGCATTGAAGAAAAAAGGATTTTGGAAAAAAACAGGAGTTTATACTAAAGATTTTAAAAAATTTAAAGTTACTCCTACTCTTAAGAAAATAATTAATAAAATTTCTAAGGTGTCTGGAATTCGTATTTGCGGCATTGATTTATTGAAGAAAAATGGAAGATGGTATGTTCTTGAGTTGAATAGTTCTCCTTGTTTGGCTTTTTTTGATAATGAAAGAGAAATGCTTGTGGAAAAGATAATGAATTTTTTAGTGAAAGAGATTGATAAGAAAGTTGTGGGCTAGTGCAGGAGAAGATTTAGTGTTTAAACAATTTTAATTCAATTGCCTCGTCTAAACTCATTCTTGCGAGTCTTGGAAGAAAACTTGCGCCAAATTTGTTGAATATTGCGAGTATATCCTCATAGCAGTATTTGTATGGGCTTAGGCTGTAGTCTCTAGGATTTAGAATCTTATTGCCATATTCGGCCACTACTTCGCAAAGTTGGTGGTGATGTTCGGGTCTTTTTCCTGTTTTTAAGAATTGTTTAAATCCTTCTACTATTTGAGGGTTTACAAATGAGTGAAGTCTATGCCCTGCTTCATGATATATTGTGAATTTGGAGTCTATGCAGAAAATTTCTTTTATTGTTTGCTTATCTAGGTTAGGATGCATTTCTGAAAATAATTTTAAGTCAGAATTTCTTAATGGAAAGAAAAAGAAGTTGTCTAAATAACTATAAGCCGGAACATTTTTTGAATGGTCTTGGTAGGGCCAAGTAGATAATATCCTTTTTATTGTAAATTGGCTTGCTTTTTCTATGTCCTGGGCAGGAATTTCAAAAAGTGGTGCGAGATTGTTAATGGCTTCATTTATTAATTTTCTAATCTGGGGAGTAGAAGGTTTCATTTTTTCCTTTCGGTATACTCTTTGGATTTTGAGTGCATTTTGTGTGTTTTGGGCGGTATACCGGTTTGAGGTTTTTCTTCTCTTTTGAAGCTTGTTTCAAACATTCTTTTTCTTTTTTCGTCAATAAACTCAAGAACTGCCTTAGCTTTTAGTGGTTCGTCTCTTACCGTGTTAAGAACATACATAATCTTTCTAATGATATCATCGTAAGTTTCTCTTTTGTGCTCTCTTAACTTTTCAAGTCTATCCTTTGTTTCCTTCTCTAGTTTGAGAGTTGTTATCTCATTTTTATTACTCATGTTTAGTCCTATCAAGTATACAGAAGTATACTATTTATAAATATTTGTAATTACATAGTTACAACAAAGAGCAAGGTTTATAAAGTACTTTTGAATCAGTATTTTAACTAAATTTATAAAAAAATCAAATGAACACAAAAACACTTATGGTTGCTTTAATAGCAGTCTTAGCTGTGTTTGCTTTGGGTTTTACATCTGCTAGTATAGATAGTAGTGATGTTAAAGTTAGTATTGATGGCGTAGAGTTAAGTCTTTACGGCGCAACTAACATTGACTTTGCTGCATTTGCTGGCGAAACAGTTCCAGTTAGAGTTTATTTATCTTCTGATAATGCTGACTCTGTATTGAACGATGTAGAAGTTGAAGTTAAGATATCAAGTGGGCTAAAGGATTCTTCTGATTCTTTTTTCTTAGGCAATGTTATCGAAGATGGCAGAACTTACAGAACTGGAATTATGAATGTTCAAATTCCTTCAAAGCTTGACGAATTAACTGAAAACCTTTACGTAACTGTTACAGTTACAGCAGACGGTGAAAGACCCTACGTGTATAGTTATCCGATTTTTGCTCAAAGAAACGCATATCAATTAGATGTGGTTTCAATGGACTTCGATAACTCTGCATCTGCAGGCGATGTTGTTCCAGTTTCTGTCGTAATCAAGAATAGAGGATACGAAGATTCTCAAGATGGTTTTGTTATTGTAACAATTCCAGAGCTTGGCGTTTCGGCTAAAGCTTACTTTGGAGATCTAGTAGCTATTGAAGGTTGCGATATGGGCTGTGATGACGAAGACACTGTGCAAAAGGTATTGAATATAAAAATACCCGCTGCAGCTAAGGATGGCGTTTATGATTTGATTGCAAAAGTTTACGATGCAGATTCTGTAACAACAGTTAAAGAATCTATACAAGTAAGTGCTTCAAGTGCAACTCAAGTTATAGCTCCAATAAAGAGCCTAAATGTAAGAGCTGGAGAAACAAAGACATTCGAATTGATCTTAGTTAACTCTGCTGATAAAGTAGTTGTTTATGAATTGAAAACCGTTTCTGGTTCTGATTTAACAGTATCCGCACCTTCAGTAGTTATTGTAGATGCAGGTTCTAGTAAGACAGTACAAGTAACAGTTTCAGTTGCAGAAGACGCTATCAAAGGAGCATATCCTTTTACAGTAGAAGCTAATGGCCAATCAACAGTTTTGACTGCAAATGTAAGCGGAAAAGAATTTTCTGTCTCTGCAATTGCTTTGACTGTTGTACTCGTAATCGTATTTGTTATACTTCTTGCTGTATTAATTGTTCTTCTAACAAGAAAGGACAAACCAGCAGCTGACGAAGTTGAAACTAGCTATTACTAAACACAAACTTAATTTTTTCTTTTTTATTTTTTAAGGATTTTTTAATCCTTACTTTTACTCACTAAAGAGAAGAGTGTGATAATTTGGAGAAATGGAAATGAAAGGAACACAAGCGAAACGAGACAAGCAAGGAGAGAAAAGAAATTATATTTGGATAACTAGAACAAGCGCAGGATATTGTTTGACATATGATGATGGAAGAGGCAGCGTATATTTAACACCTCGAGATCCTAATCTTAGACCGAATGAAGCAGGTTACGTTCCATATCCGGAAGCTGTTAGGGTATTGACTAATTTGGATGCTGATTTTTATGCTAGTGATGTTGATGTTAGGATAGATCCTAGCGTACAAGTAGCTATTCCCCAAAATGAAGAAGCAACTTTTAGAGCTGTTGTCGGTGCTCTAGAAAAAATGGCAAAAACAATTGCACAAAAAGAACAAATTATTGCTAATGTAAAAAGAGCGGTAGATGGAGCAGAATAAAATGACAGAAAGAACAAATGAGGGTTTAGGAAAATTGTTTTTAGACAGAACAGGAGTCGATTTACGAAAATGTGTTCCAAACTATCATCCTCCGCAGCCAGGAGAAGAAGCATGGTTTGAGGATCTTCGAGCACATCCGTATGCAGGCGAAAAGCATAGAGGGATACGTACGGCAGGAGTTTATGTAATACGAGAGAAGGGCTCTAAAAAAGAACTAAGATTCTCTTTTGATGCTTGTGTTAGTTTTGATTAGAAGAATTATATTTTTAGTGAAATAACCTTTGACAAACCTTCCTGCATCAGTTCTTTTTCTTTAAAAAAGAAAAATTTCTGTAAACAAAAAGAAACATAATCGTCAATCCTCCGCAGGCTCGGATTGTTTATCAAGAGTGGCTCTATATTTTTAATGATATTACTTTTGAGAGCCCCTCTTGCATCGAGACGCCATACAGCGTTGTTGCTTCTGTAATTAGCGCATCGTTGTGAGTGATAATGATATATTGTCCTGAAAGCATGTATCTTTTGATTAAAGCTGCAAGAAGTTCTGAATTGTGTTTGTCCAAGGCTGCATCAATTTCATCGAAAATGTAGAAACAGTAGGGTTTGTGCTCTTGGATTGCGAAAATTAAAGAGAGTGCTACTAAAGTTTTTTCTCCACCTGATAAAGAAGTAATGTCAAAATATTTTCCTTTTCCGACTCTTACTAAAATATTTAATCCGCCTGCGAAAGGGTCTTCTTTGTTTTCTAAATCAAGGAAAACTTCTCCTTTTTTGCTTAGTTGAGTGAAATTTCTTGTGAAAAGTGCATTAACTGCTTCTAGAGTTTTTACAAAAGACTTCTTCTTTTTCTTGTCTATTTCATCTATAATTTTAGTTATCTTTTCTTTTTCCTGGTTAATAGTATTTATTTTTTCTTGGATTTGTTCGCATGCTAATTTTACTTGGTCGTAAACTTCGAGTGCTTTGAGATTTATACTTCCAAGACTTCCCAATCTGATTTGTGCTTCTTGAAGTTTTTCTCTTGCTTGTTCAATAGGGATTTGAAGAAGTTCTATATTCTCCAATTCTTTAAATTCTATTTTGAAGTTTTCTAGTTGAGCAGAGTGTTGCGCTTTTTGGATATTTATTGAACCAATTTTTTCTTCAAGACTTCTTATCTCGTGTTGCATTCCCATAACATCTGTTTCGATTGCTTTTTGAGTGTCTTGCAATTCGTTTCTATCTGTAAATAATTTTTGGAATTTATCATAGAGCAGCTTTTCTTCTTGTTCCTTTTTCTTAGCAATTTTCTCATTTTCTACAAGCTTTTCTGTAATGACTTTTAGTTCTTGTTGTGTTTCTTCACTGTCTCTAAAAATTGTTTTTATTTCTGATTTTATTCTTTCAAGTTCCCTTTGTTTTATTGTAATATTTGTGTCTGCATCCATGTCGTACATCGAAAGTTCTTGGATTTTTAAACGAGCTTCATCATATTGTTCTTCAATATTTTTTAATTTTTCAAATTCTTCTTTCGAGATTATTACTTTTTTAGAAATTTCCGAAAGAGAATCTTCTGCTTCTTTTTTGTTTATAACAATTCTCTTTATACTTTCCTTTTTCTCATCGGCGTTTCTGATTTTGAATAAATCTACCTCAATTTCTCGTTGTTTTTGTTCTAATTGCGCGATTTCTTCTGTAAGGTTAGTTATATTTACTCCAAGGGCTCTCTTTTTTTCAGTATTTGATTTTAATTCCGTTTCTGCACTGTTAATCATCGAGTTTGAGTTTTCTATAACATAGTGTTTATGGTCTTCGGTTATTTTACTTCTACAGGTCGGGCAAACATCAAGTGAAATAATGTCTTGCTTTAGTTTATTTTCTCTTTTTTCTGCTTGTTCTAGAATTGCGTTTCTTTTTTCGAATTCTAGTATTTCTTTTTCGAAGAAAATTCTTTTATCTTTAAGATTTTCTATCTCTTTTATTGTTTTTTCCTTAAGAGCTTGGGTTTTGTCAATTGTTTTTTCATATTTTATCTCTTCAGAAATTTGATTTATGTTTCTTTCAATAATCTCCAGTTCTTTTTTGTATCCTATAATTAATCTGCTCTTTTCTTCTTTTTTATTTTCAAGAGTCGAGAGTTCAGATTTAATAATGTAGAACTGTCTTCTCTTCCTCTCTAAAATATCATAATTCTCTTGAACTTTTTTCAATGAGTCTTGTTGTTTTTTTACTTCTGGGCTTGTAACTCGTATCTTTTCTATTTCTGCTTCAAGTTCTCTTATTTTTTCTTTAAGGTTTATTTCTTTTTCTTTATTTTCAGATAGTCTGTTCTCAAAGTTTTCTTTTCTTGCAGATATTCCTGCGAGAACACCTTTTAGGTCTGAAATTTCTCTATGGAGAACTTCTTGCTCTTCTCCAGTTGAAGATTGGATATGTTTGTTTACTTGAGTTATTTTTTCTTGAAGAAAATTTATTTCTGATTCTTTTTCTCTGATTTTCTTTTTTATTTCTTCTACTGTCTTTTTCTGATTTTCTATAACTTTTTCAATTGACCAGATTTCTTTTTCTTTTTCTTTTATTGTTTTAGACAAGATTGTTGCTTTACATTTTTTTATTTGTTGTTCTTGTTTTTGATAGTTGAGTGCGTCTTGTCTATCTTTCTCAAGATTCTTTAGATAGGAATTTTTCTCTCTTAGAACTGCGCCGATTTCTTTTAGTTTTTCTTCAGTTTTTTCAAGTTCGTTTAAAGATTTTAGTTTTCTTGTTTCGTAAATGGAAATTCCAGCCACTTCTTCTATAATTTTTCTTCTTTCTTCGTTGCCCATCTTTACTAAAGAGGTTATATCTCCCTGGAGGACTATATTAAATCCATTTGGGTCGATTCCTGCCTGGGCGATGAGTTCTATTAGTTCTTGTCTTGTTTTTGTTTCGTCGTTAATCTTGTAAATTGAAAGTCCGTTTCGTCTAACTATTCTTTTTATTGAAACTTCTGTTGTTGTTAAGCTGAAAGCTCCGTCTGAATTGTCAAAAACTAGTTCTACAGAAGCTTCGTTTGTTGCTTTGTAGTTTTTGTTTCCTGAGAAAAGAAGGTTTGCTGCCTTTGCAGCTCGGATAGATTTAATTGACATTCTACCTAGAACAAAACATAAAGCGTCTGCGATGTTTGATTTTCCAGAACCATTTGGGCCGACAATTACGTTCATCGCGTTTTCAAAAGGGATTTCAGTTTTTCTTGCGAAAGATTTGAAGCCTTGCATCACCAGTTTTTTTATGTGGCCCATGGAATAGTTAGGAAATGGAGTTTTTTAAAGATTTAGAAGGTTGAAAGAGATGAATTAAGGGAATGATTTAGTAACTGCTTATTTTTAATAAACTTTGCAATAGCAGATTAAATTATTATTTGTATCACAATCATAAGGATGGGAAATATCACTTTCTACAAGAATTGAATTTAGTGTGCCTAATCCAACTGATTTACGTGAGCAAACTCCGGCGCATTCAGCGGATAAATAATTCTCAATATCATACTCTGACTTTAAGGCATTTGGCACACCTTCCCACTTAGCTAAAATAAAAGCAGTGCAATTTGTTCCGGTATTGTAAGTCGTGGGAATTTTAGACCTTTCAACATTGTTGTTAATTTGTTGAGCGGTAGGTATTCTGAAACCGAAGAACCAACAAATACCAGAAACTATTAGTAAGATAACGAGTATCATAAAAAAGGTGTTAATCCAATCATTCTGTTTCATCTTTTATTTCCTATCTCAATAAAAAATCTATACGCAAATAATATAAATAAAACGAAAATAGTATAAACACCAATTAAAAAAAGTCCTGGTCCCCAGCTCATTTTTTCTGCACCAATAATTCCAAAAACTGCGCCAATAAAACCTCCCAGAGTAGCGACTATTATGCCTTTTATGAGAATATGTCCTTCAAAAAGTCTTCCCATTTTCTTATCCATCCCAAAATGCCTTAAAGCTGTAGATTATCCCTCCAATTACAAAAGCCATGCCTATAATATTAAATGGAGCAAAAGAGAAAGTCCAAGCTCCCACTAAAATAAAAATTAAGCAAATTATAAGTCTTCTCTTTAGAGCATCCATGCTTATTTTGACTACTCCAACTTTTTAAATCTCTCTAAAACAATTTCTTCTGAGTATTTTTCAATTTTTTAACTGTGCTCCAGGAGTGTCTGATTATTTTTGAGTAAAGAGGGTCTGCGTGGTTCTTTTCAATAAATTCAACTGTTCGCGGGTCTGAGGGATAGCCTGAACCAAAATCAATTTGTAATTCTTTTTTAATTTTTGCGACTTCTTCTTCTCTTGCTTCTTTTGCAATTATTGAAGCTGCTGAAACAACTGGATAGTTGAAATCTGCTTTGTGCTCTGCTTTGATTTTTATTTTTTCTTTGTTGTTTAGGAATTTTTCAACTGTCAATTTCCATTCCTTTGTGTTTACAGATGGGCAGTCAATAATTACATCAACTTCTTCTTTTATTTTCTCAGTTAGTTTGTTAATTATCATTGCTGCTTTCATTGCTTCAAGAGTATTGAGGTTTTCGCAAGAATCGATATCTTCTGGAGAGCTTTTTTCTATATGATAAACATATTTTGACTTTAGTTCGTCTCCTATTTTTTTTCTTTTTATTGGAAGGAGTAATTTGGAATCTTTTGCGCCGAGTTCTTTTAATGTGTTTTCTTCTTTTGAATCAATTAGAATTCCTGCTAAAATCATTGGACCGATTACCGGACCTCTTCCTGCGTCGTCTATTCCTATTAGGTGCGCCATTTTATTTGAAAGTTGAGAAGGTTTATATATCTTTTAGTGCTTTTCCATATATGAGCAAAATTGTATTGTTTGTAGCTATTATATTGTTATTTTCTATTTTACCAAGTGTTTTTGCACAGACATACGGTTTGGAGTTTCAACAAGTTTATGATAAAGTTGTTGTGAAGGAGAATGCGAACGGTAGCGGATTTAATTATTTGGCAGTTGTTAGTTTGGATAAATCTGATTCGCATTATTTTTTTACATATAAGTATGTTTTTCCTGCAAATTATACAAACGCTGAAGTAGTTTTTTTAGTGGATAGTGGTTTTGTGGCTAATGAAATCTTTCCGCAAGGATATTCTTTGAGTAACAGCGAAATTAGATGGAATGTTTCTGCTGGAAAGCCATTTGCTATTTTTTTAAATTTAGATAAAAAGACTAATTATGTTTGGATTTGGATTATTTTATTGGTTATTGTTTTTGGAGTGGTTTATTTTAAAGTTAAAAAAAGAAAAATCGTTGTAAAGCATGTGGCCAAAAGCAAAAAAGAGAAAATTGATTATACTTATCTATTAGATGAAGAGAGAAAGATTATTGAGATGTTGAAAAAATCTAAGAGAAATGAAATGTGGCAGAATGCTATTCAAAAGCAAGGAGAATTTTCAAAGGCAAAAACTTCTAGGTTGATTAGAAATTTAGAATCACGAGGATTGGTTAAAAAGATTCCATTTGGAAATACAAATAAAATTGTGTTGAAATAGTTGTTTCAAGTTGTTTCACGGATTTATTAAATAGTGGTTTTGTGTGTGATATTTATGAAAAACAAATATAATATGAAAGGAGGTAATGAAAAATGAAAACAAATTTAATATTAGTAGGAATGCTATTAGTAGGATTGTTTGCAGTTTCGTTTGCTATGGCAGATGATAGTGGTAACAAATGTTTTGGTAGCACCGACGGTATATCTAAATGCAGTGCTAACGAATCAGTGAATGAAATAGATGCTTCTTTAAATGAAAGTGTTAATGGATGGAAGATTGGATGGCAGAATACGAAAATCGCCTTCACTTTTAATAAAGAGAAAAAGGCTGAAATGGAACTTAAATTAGCTGACATGCGATTAATCCAAGCAAAAATTGCAGCAAAGAATAATAATAGTATTGCAATGGAAAAAGCATTATTTGCACATGAAAAGATTCTAGTTAGAGTTCAGGAAAGAGTCAAGAAAATTGACGGCGCTAGTGACGAGAAAGGTGTTAGAAATTCTGCTGAAAAACTTGTCGGGTTAGACAGAGCAATCGAAGTTCATCAGATAAAAATCGATAGACTGAATGCTCTTTTACAAAACGAAAATCTGACTTCTGATGAAAAAACAAGAATAGAATCTATGCTAGCTAAGGCTGAAAATAGTACTGTTCATTTGCAAGAAGTTCAAGACATGCAAAAGGAGAAAATCCAAACTAGACTGATGGCTATAGGAAACATGACTGAAAATGAATCTAAAAAAGTTATTTCTGGAATTGAAGATGCTCAAAATCTTAAAGAGCTAAAACAATTCAAGGAAGGAATTAAAGAAGGACATGGTTCTCAGAATGGTTTTAGAGCTGGAAAAGAGTCAAAAAATGATTCAGAAGATGAATTAGACGATGACTTAAACGAAACTGAAGAAGATTAGTTTTGTTAATGCACACCTAGCGAGGATATTTTTATATTCCCTCTTTTGAGGGATTTTCTATTTTATTTTTTATCACAATAATGCTTTTAAACTTGAAGTTTATTTTAGTTTGATGGCGAGAAATGTTGCGAGGAGTTTGGTTTCTTTACTAGGTTCTCTAGCTGTTTCAGGTATTCTTCAGGTGCAAACGGCGGTTGCAGATAGTTTTTCAGAGCCGGCTCAAGAAAATAGGGCGAAGTTTGATATTTCTTTTTTGAAGAGGGCAGGTCCGGCTAATGCAGATTCGGTAGCATCAACCAAAAATATTGCGCTAGTTTCAGTTCCAACTGGAGAAAAAGTAAAAAGTTTAGATGCGGCATATTTTCTTTTTAGTTCATCAGCTACTAAGGAGATGCGTGCAAATTTTGTTTATGATTCTGGAAAAGAAACGGGAGAAATGAATTTTTCTTTAGAGGACACATGCATACCCGGAAGTGTAGCAATTAGCAGACAGAATTTAGAATTTAGTTTTAAAGCTAGCGAGGCTCATGCTATATATTTTAATAACTTGGAACTTGGAGATAGTAAAATAGCTACTAATTTAGATCCTGCGGAGGAGAATTCAGCTCGTGCGGGAATTAGTCCTACTGGAAAGAAAATGTATTTGATTTCTTCTAAGTATTTAGATTCCCCAGTACTTTGTGCACAGGAATTAAATGACGGGAAAAGAGATTACAAAGGAGTAGCTGCAACTTTGCCACTAAAAGAGGTAGAGGGAAATTTAAGAAACGAGGCAATTTTGTGTGCGAAACGGGCTCAAGACAATTTTAGTTGGGTGAAGGATAAGAATTATTGGATGTTAGGTAAAAATGTGCATGTTTATGAAATTCCGTTCACAGAATTTCCAGACTTTTCAGTTTCAAATAAATTCTTTCAAAAAATCTTTAATGAAATTGCTTTTAGTGCAACTGATAATGGGCAAGAATTGCGGCTAGGAGTTAAATTCGATTTTGCATTTACTTTTCCTAGTGCTGGTACTTTTTTAAGTGAGGAAAAATCAGCATATTCTGAATTTAGATATTTTCTTTCTTCTTTTCCAGGTAAAATAATGGGAAATTGGGAACCTGATTCTATGAAAAAACGATTCGAGATGAAACCAAATAGTATTGTGATGAAATCTACTCAAGTATTTAAAGACAGGCGAGGAAGAGATACGAAACTAACTTTTCAAAAAGATTGTAACGGTGCTTCTTATGATGCAAGGTTAGGCAGATTTTATTTAGACCCCATAAAAGGAAGATATTTTGAAGTTAGGCTTGAAGGAGATACACCTCTTAATGAAATGACGTTTGTAAATGGCTTTTTTACAACAGATGAAGTAGAAAAAATAAATGCGTGGGAAACAAATGACTTGCCATGGAGAATAGGAAGTTCTGCAAAATATAATGGCTCTCGAAAGTTTTTAAATGGTGCTTATGGAAAGTATGCATCTGATAGATTAGATTTAGCAAGACAGCCAGTCGTACGAGAGAAATTTTATAGAAGAAATAATTAATTTAGCAAAAGTTTTACTCTTGTGAAGCAGGATTATCTTTTTTTTATTTCGTTGCTTCGCAATTTTCTCTCAAGTGCAAAACTTTTTGTATCTACTATCCGTGGACGAAAAGTTAGAGAAAGCTTTAAAAGCGGTTTGAAACTCGGATATATAGATTAAAACATATATATTCAAATGACAGACATTCCAAACATACACGCAAACTTTGATTTGTTTTTTAGAAGAAAACCAGCAATGATGCTTTTAGCTTTGAAAAGAGTTAATAAGGCAAAATATGGTTCTGTTCTTGCAAAAGAAGTGGATTGTACCTATTCTCATGCTGTAAAAATCTTGCAGATTCTTGAAGAGCTAGGATTAGTTGTTTTTGAGAAGAAAGGAAGAATAAAAATTATTAAGCTAACAAAGAGAGGACTTGAAATCGCAGAGCATATTGATTCTATAAAAAGAATTGTTGAAGGTTGATTTTTAGTGGTTTTTTTGTGAGCACATGGATTTTTTTGGCAAGGTTCAGCATTTTTATTAAATAATTGTGGGCCGTTTTTTATTTTAGAAGGATTTTTATAGTTTAAGAGAGATGAAAAGGAATGAGTAAAAAAGTAGCTTTAACATTATCAGAGTTACCTCAACTAAAAGAAGGATATGCGCGAGTTGTTCATTTGACTAAAGTTCCCGAAGAGCGTTTACAAGCTATTAGGGAAAATGGGATTAACTATGAAGAACAGGGAATGCTATCTTCTACTGCTTGCTGGTGGGGAAATGAAAAAGAGGTAAAGTACTTTACAGATGACCCTCGCTTTAGCGGTCCAGGAACAAAAGCGATAGTAATGGATGTTCCATTTGAAGAAATTAAATTACACAACGACCCTACTAAATCTCCAGGAGTAGTTCCTCCCCAATATCTTGTTGGAGTTATAGATGTTTCAAAAGGAAGAAAGCACGAAAAAATCGGAGAGCTTGAATCGAATGTAGGAGTCGTGTCCGTTGTTGGATTTTTAGGTAGTTTATTTTTCATCGGTTCAAGTGCAACGGGAAATGCAATTGCAAATTTATCAAATACAACTTCTAATTTTATTGGAGCAGGATTATTTTTATTTGGAATTGTTGGAGCTTTGTTTTATTTTAAATCTAAAAAGTAAAAATAAGTTAAATATAAAAAGAAGATTTTTCTTATCCGAATATGGTGAATAAGAGAGGAGATACTAATTGGTTTATGATTAGTTTAATTGTTGTTTTATTTTGTTTTGCAGTTATTGTAATTGGAGTTATCAAGTTTCCTTGGCAAAAAACAATAGATCGAGAGGCGTGTAGTCAGTCTGTTTTAATACGAGGGATTTTACCAGGAGGTGTAGCGCCCATTAAAGATTTTGCAACTTTGAGATGTCAGACGAGAAGTGTTTGTATTACTTCTAAGATGACTGGTAAGGGAGAATGTGATAATCTTGGAAAAAACTTTGAAACCGTGAGAGTTAGAGGGGACAAAGATGAGACAGAACGAAAAATAAAAATGTTTTTGGCGCAGGAAATGGCGGATTGTTGGAATATGTTTGGAAGAGGGCAGTGGCAAATTTTTTCTCGTGAATGGACTCTTAAAGAAGGATTGCAACTCTCTAGAGGAATTGTTTGTGATAAAATAGAGGTGGATAAAACAATTTTAGAGGGCTCGTCTACGAATGTTCAAGATGATTTGAAAGAAATAGGCGGAATGACTTATTATTTAGTAACTCATAAAGTCCCTGGAGTAAATGTAAGTTATATGGATTATTTGGCAAATAGTCCGGAGGGCGAAGCAGCAAAGGCATTGTATGGGCAAATTATTCCTTCTAAATCTGGAGAAAATATCGCAGATAAAGTATCTCAGGAGGATAAGTTCGCTTTGGAGAATACGCAGTCTAAAAATGTAAATTCTATTATCTATATAGAGACTACTCTTACAAATATCGGGCCGATGATAGGAGGAGGAATTGGAGCAGTAGTTGGCGGTTTTTTTGGAGGAGGTAGCTCTATTTTTATTGGAGGAGGATTAGCATTAGGCGCAGGAGTTGGGGACGATATAGCTACATTTGCCGCAGGCCTTCCTGGAAAGAATGGAAAGGAAAATGATGTTTTTGTTGGAGGACTTATTTTAGTTCCCTATAGTTCGCAGGCTTTGGAAAAATACGACTTCTCTTCTTTTGAAAACTTGCAAAGTGAATAGATTTTTTGAATATATTTATATATGGCGCTTTTCTTTATTCTAGGATGAGAAAGAGTGGTGTTTTCAATAAAAAAGGGCAAGTGACTTTGTTTATTATTTTAGGAATAGTCTTGGTTGTGGGAATTATAGCTTTCTTTGTTATTCAGAAATTGCCAGATAGCGGGTTGTCCAAAAATTTTGAACCTGCATATAAGTATTATCTTAGCTGTATGGAAGAGAGAACAAAAACCGGAATTGGGCTGTTAGGGCAACAGGGAGGATATATTTATACAAATGAATTACCCTTTGAGCCGGGAAGTGATTATGCTCCTACTTCGTCTCAGCTTGACTTAAATGGGGCAGGCGTGCCTTACTGGTTTTATGTTTCGGGAAATAATATTGTAAAACAGCAAAAACCGACGAAAGAAAAAATGGAATCTGAATTAACAAGGTTTATTTCTGAAGGAATAAATGATTGCAATTTTAATGATTTTAACAACCAAGGAATTTACGTCGATGTTTATTCTGGAGATGTTAATGTTGTTATAACGGATAATTCTGTAGAAGTCTCTATGAATAATCCAGTTTATTTTTATTTTGAGAATGAATCCGCAGTTGTTAGTAGTAATTCTCTTTCTGTAAATTCTAAATTGGGTAAATTTTATAATTTGGCTTCAAAAGTTATGGATGAAGAAAACAAACAAACATTTTTGGAATATTATGGGCTCGATGTTATGAGACTATATGCTCCTGTAACTGGCGTAGAAATTGGATGTTCTCCAAAAATATTTAATGATGCAGAAACCAAAAAAGCAATTTATGACGGGCTAGAAGCTAATGTGCCTTATTTAAAATTAAAGGGAGATTATTATGAACTGCAGAAGAAAGAAAATAGCTACTTTGTTGTTGATATCGGTCAGAGTGTTGATGAACAAGTTAGTTTTTCGTATTCTAGAGACTGGCCAACAAAAATCGAAATTTATGGAAACAGAATTGCGGAGCCCGTTGGAATGCAGTCAGGACTAGGAATTCTTGGCTTTTGTTTCGTGCCTTATCATTTTGTTTATGACATTTCTTTTCCAGTATTAGTTCAGTTTTATGACGAGAAAGAGATGTTTCAGTTTGCAATGGTTTCAGTTATTAAAAATAGTCAAGCGAGAACTGCTAACCTGGTTGAGGATGGAAGTTCTATAGAATCGGAAGTTTGTAAATACAAAAATCAGGATTTAAGAATCTCCACATTTAATTTAGAATTACAACCTGTCGCAGCAAGTTTAAGATTTAGCTGTTTGAATGAGGGTTGTGCAATTGGAGCTAGCAAAATTAGCGGAGGGGAAGCAGTTGTCAATGCGCAAGTTCCCCAGTGCGTTAATGGTATAGTTAGTGCTTACGCAGAAGGATACGCTCCTGCAAAATATATTGTTTCTACCAATAGAGAAACAAGAGCAGATATTCTTATGATGAAATTATACAATATAAGTTTAAATCTTGGAAATGTAGAAAGAGCTGTTGTTCTTTTCAGTTCTAGTGATTTTAGTGCCGCAGCGAATTATCCAGATACTAAAATAGTTCAGTTGATAGAGGGAGAATATAATATTAGTGTTTATGCGTACAAAGCTTCAGATTTAATTCTTCCCGCAATTTCGCAAAAGCAGTGTATAGATACTCCTTCTTCAGGGATTGGAGGAATTTTAGGGCAGGAAGAGCAAAAATGTTTTGATGTAAATATTCCTGCGCAAAGTATAGAGAATGCTCTTGTTGGTGGAGGAAAAGTATATGATTATTTTACTGAGGAGCAATTAAAGTCATCTAAGAAATTAAATATTAATGTTCCATTATTTAAAACGCCCCAGAGCTTAGAAGATTTGCAAAATAATTATCTTGAGCTAGAGGATTCTGCATTGGAGGTGCAGTTCGGATGATTAAGAAATTATCTTTCTGGATCTTTGGATTTATTTTAGCAGTTAGCTTTGCTCTTGCTGCAGACTCATTTACCACGAATACAAATAATGCACAATTTAGTAATCCTTCTTTGAATAATTATAGAGGTTATTACAGTTCTTCGGATATTGCTACGTATTGGCCAGCATTGTCTGAAAGTATTAAAAACGGGCAATGTGAAGGCGGGGGAGGAACAGATTTTCTAGTTATGATTCCTCCGTTGGGTTGTTCTCCTTCTGTTGTGAGAAGTGACCTATTGGAAGAGCAGAATGTTCCAGTTTTTTGTAAGCTCGCGGCAGCACAGGTTAATCCGTTGATAGACGTGAATGCTATAAAATCTATTTCGTATAAAGGAAAATATCCTGATAATGTTGCTTCAGTAAGCTATCATCCTGCTCAAATTGCAACTAATGATAGGAATAGTTTGACTTTGAATAATCCTGTTGTGAATAACATCGGTTATGTTGTGATTGTTTTGAAAAGGCAGAGTAATGAGAGTGCAATGCCCGAGTGGGTTACAGGGAATTTAACTGCGACAATAAATTATAACGCTGAAAAAGCATTTGGTGTTGGGCAGGCAGAATTTTATCTTAGGAGCATGGATGAGACAACTTGGGAAAATAATTACGCGGAAAATTCTTTCTGGAACGGAAAAGGATATTTAAGATTAGTAGATGTTGATGGAGAGAACGCCAGAATTGCACTATATACCGATGAAGGACATGTTTTTAGGGAGATTACATTAAAAGAAGGGAAGACAAGTGAGAAGATTTATTTCCCAGGATTTTATTGTCAGGCAGGATTAAAGATTAAGCTTAATGGAATTGTTTCTGATAAAGGTTCTGCTTTATTAAATATAGACGGAACAAATGTTTGGGTTAGAGAGGGAACAAAATTTTTAGGTGGTGCGTGTACAGTTTCTAAACTTGATATTGCGTATGGAGGTTCAGGATCTGTTTCATTTAGCTGTAAGGGAAAAACAATAAAGTTAAGTTTGTTGAATAAAAATGTTGCAAACATAAATGATGTTAGCTACGAATTAGGACAGAAAGTTAAGGAAAATGAGAGTGCTAGCTATTATTTAGGTTATGTTGGAAGTACTAAAAAAGGTTTATTCTCAGGCACAGATAATTCTAAACTTGAGATTGGCACGGGATTTGCTGTTTTGATTAGTTCTCCACGTCAGAGTTTAGCTGTAGACAATAGTCGGTTGACGGCGCTTAGCTCTTCTATTGCAAAGATATTCAAAAATTCCGATGAGGGAACAATGACTATTTCTGCATTTGAAGCAGAAGTTAAAAAAGCAGCAGGTGGGGACGTGATTATTTTATATAATGTTGATGGAAAAAGAGTGGCAGCAGATGGCTCGCTAACTTTAGGCAAGATAGTAGAGAGAGAGGCAAGCGCGAGTTTAGACGATATAAATCAAAATTTGGTTGATAATTATTTTAAAGAAACAGATAATACTTTGGGCAATTTATTAGACTTATATCCTACTGAAAAAGAGGGCATAACTACTTTTGGAGAGCAGGCAATATTTGATGAATTAACATTAATCGATATTATGGCGGGAAAAGGAATGGATAATCCTTCTAGGAGAACAGAATTAGTAGAGCAATTTTTAAGATTGTATCCAAGTTCTTCTTTGAGAGTAGAAGTTATGAGAATCGCAGAAAGGGGTGGCGAGCTTGATGTTTCTAATTCGTTTGCAAATGTTTATGCAAATAATCAATATCGTCAGATTTCTTTGGTTCAGTTTAGAGAAGTTGATAAAAGTACAAAGTCTGCGGAATTTTATGTAGCTGGAGCGCAAAGTGTTCACAAAACGGTTCATGAGGGAGAGGTCGTTTGGACAGCTAAAGAAAATGAAGGAAACTATTTTGTTATTACGTCAATAGAAAGAAATGTTATTCAAGTTGCGCATTATAAATATGATAAAAGTAAGCCTGTTTATCAAAGAACTGTTTCGCTTAAGGAAGGTGTTTCTCAAGAAATAAATCGGGTAGGCAATAATGCGAAAGGAGAATATACTTTGTCTGTTAATAGTATTTCTGTTTTGGAAGTTGCGAGTGTTTCACTTATTCCTGAAGTTGCTACAAGCTCTATGGCTAATTTTACATACAAGATTGGGATAGAAAAAAGAGCGATTGAACTTTCTCCCGAAAAAGCAAATGAAACTGCGCAGAAATTAAATGAGACGATAAAGAAATGGGAAGAGAATAATGCAAAACTAGGAAAATTAATTGAGGGTTGGAAGGGAGCTTGTTTGATAACCTCTGGTGTTTTGCAAATTAAAACTCTTATTGGAGGATTTACAGGGGCAAGTACAGCAAGACAGAATGTTATGGGGCTTTACAAATCAAAATGCCAAACTAATGCAACGTATAAGGACATGAATAGTGCAGAATGTTATGCGAAAGAATCGAGTTATATAAATAATGATGTAGAAATATACAAAAAGGCCATAGAGAAAGTTAACGGAGATATAAGAGGAAAAAGTACAGATGCATGGAAGAGTGCGAATCCGGGAAAATCAATTCCTACAGCAGGGATTGTTGCGATTAATACTTCTGATTTGAATAGCTGGGATGAAATAAGAGCTTATTTATTAAATGAGTACATTAGTACAAGTTTGGCTTCTAATGAATTGAAGAATAAGACTAAAAAAGAACTGGAGACTCGGATGCAGTTTGTTGCAGCTAGGAAAAAGATATTTATAGACAATGCACTTGCAACTGCAGCCGATACAGGGAAGTATTCTGATGGGTCTGCGCCAAAATATGGTTCTATCGAAGATGAAAACGCCAAGGTGACTAATAACTTTTGGACAGGACAAAGAGCAGGAGAGGTGGTAAGAAAAATTGACGGGGAAAGCTTAACAGTTACATTAAATAAATTAGGGAACAGTGGTATTAGCGATAGGACACCCGTACAATTTTTACCATTCAACGGAAAGAGCTATCTTCTGATTTTGAATGAAGGAGAACCTAAGCGAGTTGTTCTTCCAATGTATGTTGTTAACCCTGGTGATGGAAATTATATTGAATTTAAAAAACCAGAAAATGCGCAAATAGATCCTGTTGTATATAATGATTATAATACTCTCTCTAGGGCGCAATTTCAAATGGGAAGTACTGGAAAGTGTAATAATCCATATAAGACAAATGTATTTAGTGTTGAATTTTATGAGAGTGGAAGCTACAAAGGATATCCTGCGAAAGTTCCATTTGATCCCAAGAATGGTTGGTATGTACGGGCCTCTTCTTCTACTGGCGCAATTAGTGATAGTACTAAGAATTCATATAAAGAGAGCGGAGAAGTTTCTTATTTTAGTATTTATAATGTTGGAGAGGACGGAGCAGAAGGAAATGACGATTTGTATACGGGAATTGATTTTAATAGTAATTTAGAGGGCATAAAGAATATTGCAGGTTGCCAAGTTAGTGCGAAAGAAAGAGAAAGTTTAATCAATGACGCAAAAGAAGCTCTTAGAATTGCAAAAAAGAATACGGGGAGTAAAAGTTTTAGATATAATATTAATGGGAGAGGATGGATAGAGGTCCAAGGAAAAGAAGCAGTTGCTGATTTGGGATATGAGTGTGAAGATTTTATGAGTCCTGAAGATTGCAATAAATTGTACAATGTTTGTGACCCGGTGATTTGCCCGCCCTCTCGTTGCAATTTCGGAGGAGAGTTTAAAGTTGCGAATGTAATTCAGTCAGGAATTGTTGGGAGTATATTATTATGTTTACCTAATGCTGGCTTTCCGTCTAATGGAGGAGTTATTGTTCCTATTTGTTTAACGGGAATACACGCAGGAATAGAAGGATATATTTCTATTTTGAAATCGGAGCAGGCCTGTTTGTTAGATGCTGCAAAAACTGGGAAGCATACCGGGATTTGTGATGAAATAACTTCTATTTACAAGTGTGAATTTTTCTGGAAGCAAGTTTCACCGATGATACAAAGTCTTGTTCCTAAGTTAGCAGAGTTGGCTTATAATTCTGCTAGAGGTATTCCAAACCAAAAAGGTGGCGGGGAATATTTAACTTTCCAACAATCATGGGACAATATGCAGAATAGCGTTGATTATTTTAAGAATACTTATGCATCAACATCATTTAGAGCATTTAAGTTTGGAAATGTTGAAGAGATTGGAACGAGCTTTTGCCAGAATTTTATCGGAACTTCAGTACCTAGTTCTGCAGAGGCGTTGGATTCATTATTAGCACCAGAGTCCCCTACTCAATTTTATGCGCAATTTTCAGAGATAGTTTTGACAGAGGCAACAGTTCCAGCTACTTCGCAATATAAAGTTTATTATCATATTTATGCAGGGAAGGATGAGGGAGTTAGATATCAAGTTTATTTGAAAGATCCTCCATCGACGAGTTATGTATATAATTCGCAGACGATTGCGGTTCCAGGAGCAAGCGGGTACATTACAGTAGGAGAGCAAGTTGATGTAGCTAAAGATTTCTCTGCACCTGCGGGTTATAAACAACTTTGCGTAATGATAAATAATCAGGAAGAGTGCGGGTTTAAACAAGTTACGACTGATTTTGGAATTGATGCTTTGCATGATAGTTATGCTAAACAACAGGCAGCTGCAAAAGATGTAAAAACTGAGAAGGAATGTGTGCAGGGAAGTTCATCTGTTGTTTCTTTAGCAAATGTAAATTTGCAAGCAGGTGTTGAAGAAACAATTAGTCCAAATATTGCTTTGAGGGGAATTGTTAGGGTTTGCTCGAATGAAAACCCTGGAGCAGGAACCAATGCGGATAACTGGATTGATGTTGGTTATTGTGGGGATGTTAAAGTAAAGTGCTGGTTGGATAATAGTTCTCTAAATGAAGGTGCGTTAAATGTTTTGAAAAATAGTGGGACAGCTAGTGAGGCTAAAACGGCAATAGAAAATATTGATGGGAGTGTAAGTTATGAGGGCAGCGAAGATAAATTAAAAGAAATCAAGAGCGATATTAAAATCGTGGTGGATTTTGGAACGGAAGCAAGCTTGACGCAAGAAAAAAAGATAGACATTCAAAAATTAGCTAGTAAAATTGATAATTTAACTTTAAATACAAATAAACAAAAAGCAAATTTAGTTTATCTAAAGTTTGGGCTTTATAATGATGTTATTAAATTTATAATCGGCTTAAAGAGCGCGAGTGCTCCGGCGCCTCCTGCGGCAGAAACTCCAAAGGCAAGTGATGCAGTTAATGAACAAGCTAGTATTACCGAAAAGTATTCTGTTGGTTTAGAAAATGTATTAATGAAAGAAGGAGGTTATATTTATTCAACTGATGGAAAGAGCTATTTTTATCTGAAAAAAGTTAACGAGAAATATATGATAATGAAAGCAGTGAAAGTTACACAAGACGATGTGAATGCAATCGGGGAGATTAGTTCAAGTGGGGAAATTAGTTTATATAAGGTTATTTCTCCCGAGGATATGGCTTTATTACAAGATTTGGAGAATTATAAGTTTGAGAGTGTTAATATGAAATTTGTGAAAAAAGAAAGTAGTGCGGTTACAAATACTGTTGTTTCAAGTTCTAGTGCAACGGCAGAAGACACTACAACTGATGGAGACGTACCTGCTGAGCCTGGTGCGGAGGCAGATAATATAGTTATTCCTTCTACTCCTCAAAGAGTAACTTGTCCGATAAAGAGTGTTTCTTTGAGTAGCAATGGGCGAATAAAAGTCGGAGAGACGTTTAGTGTTGTTATTTATCTTGACGGAGATAGTTGTCCTTCTGTTGATAGAGCAGGGGTGTTTGTTAAAAATAGTGCTGATTTAATTGATAGTAAAGTTTTTTCTGTTAGTTCAGCTTCAAAGACTTCTTCGAATATTATCGCTTCTCCTAATTTGGTAATGAACATAGAAGGGACTTATTATGTTGTTGTTGCGCTTTATGATTCTAGCAATAATATTTTAGCAGTTAGTCAAGATTCGCCCGGTGTAGACTTAAAAGTAGTTAGTGAAAGCTCGTCGAGTGTTTCTGAAGAAAGCAGTGGAGCAGAAGAACTAAAGTCTTTTTCGGATAGATATAGTGTTTCTTCAAATGTGGTTGGGGGAAAGAGAAATCTGGAAATAAATAATGCGCCTAGTAGCTATAGTATTAGTACTGCGGTAAAAGATAATGCAGTAACATTATATTATTATTCTGGAGGGTTTGATACTATAGGAAGTATTGCTACCAAGGAAACTGAATGTGAACCTTCAGTTCTAATAAATAAAGACTCAAAATTTAAAGACCAGTTTATAGCAGAGTCTAATGAGCTGTCATGGACATATTATTCTCCCGCGGATAATCAATTTATCGTTTCAAATAATTGCAAGTATTCTGTAGGCAGCGATAATTATTTATCTAAAGACGGAGAGAAAACTAAATATTTTCTCCAAAAAGAATTGTTCTCTTTTCTTTTTAGAAGTGTAAATATTGTTACTAACATTAACGGGGCGGGAGAGGAAATAAAAGTCGTTAATTGTGGGCATATTAATTCAGATGGCACTGTAGCTCTTTCAGATGATTCAAATTGTTTTAGCCTTAAGGACATAAAGAATCAAATGTATGTTAGCAATGATAAAAAATTTGCTAGGATAAAAGTAGACAGTGTACCTTGGGGTATTTTCTAAATATAGTTTAATTATGAGTATTAATGGGAGAAAAGGATTTTCCAAAAATTTTGCTCTTGTAAAATAAGATTATCTTTCGGCTATTTTGTTGCTTCGCAACTTTCGTTCAACAGCAAAATTTTTGCCCCCTAATTTTTATAGACTTCAATTTCTCTTAAATAGATTTCACTTCGTTCAATCTATAATAATATAATGGGGAGAAGAGGATTTGAACCCCTGAAGGCTTACGCCACTAGGTCCTAAGCCTAGCCCGTTAGACCACTCCGGCATCTCCCCATTGGTCAGATGGTAAATTAAAAATTGGATGCTATAAAAACATATCTATATTTCAATGTCTCTAGAGTTGTTTAAAAAAATATCTTATTAGAATCACTCCAAAATATAGAAGTGCGGCAGCTAAAATAATAAGCCAAAAATTGTGCATTGTGTTGTCTGTTGTGTTTTCACCTGTCATGTTATTTCTTTATGTAGTTGAATATGTTATTTATTGTAGAGGGGGATAAGTCTTCTCTTTCTGAAAAGATTATGCTGTCCTTAGTCTTTTTAAAATAAAGCGAGACTGGAGCATGGTCTATTTGAACGCAGTTGGGGGCTATTGCCCATCCTTGTTCAGCAAATAGATTTTCACCTTTGTACATGCTTAAAGCAAGGGTAAATAATCCAAGAGCACGGTTTAGAGTTTCAGATGCAAGCCCCTTCGTATCTACCCAGCCACACCAGTCAGTAGTTGTAACAGGTCTATCGAATGTGATGCATAGTTCTTCTATTTTTTTACAATTTTTCATCGCATTAAAGAAGATATCTCGTGTTGGAACTTCTTTTCCTGTGAAATCGCATGAGCAAATTCGGTTTCCTTCAAATAACAAAATCCAATCTTCCGGACTTTCGACTAGTATTTCTTTTGTCTCACCTTCGTTTGCTCTATTGACTTCATATTGTATATTTTCTATAGTGCTTTTTGCTTGTTGCTGTTTCGTGTGAGCTATAAAAATATTTAGAAGGGCAACAAAAAGGAGCATAAGGATTACTAGTGCCATTATTCCCAAAACAAGTTTTACAACTTCTTCTACAGAAAGTGTTGAACCTCTTTTATTATTCATATTCAATTGAGAAAAATCTTCTTTTTATATTTAACTTATTTTATACGGCAAAATTCTCCGCTCTCTTTGGTTCGCTTTCGAATTTTGCCGAAGAACTTTTGTGAATATGCAAAACTTTTTCAGAGTAAAGCAGGCAGGTTGTAAAATCCTTGTTCTGCTATTGCTTTTTTTGTTCAGTTTTTATTGGAGAAGAAAGCTTATTCTTTGTTCATGACTAAAAAAATAAGCCTATTCTTTAATCTTTCCGGGCTATCAATTATTATCTTTCCTTTGAATCCTTTTGTTGCAAAAATATGAGCTATATCTTTTAACTCTTCTTCGCTTTTTGGATAAAATTGAATTATCATATTTCCCTTTTCTTTGAGGATAAAATGTATTCCTTCTGCGACTTTTTCTATGTCTTCTGGTTTTTTAATCCATTGAAGTGCTGAAACTGAAACAACAGCATCAAACTTTTTTAACTTCAACTTTTTTAAATTTCTCATATCTTCATTAAAAACCTTAAATCCTTTCGTCTTCGCATTTTCAATCATATTCGCCATCAAATCAATGCCTGTCACCTCATATCCTTCATCGTAATAAATTTCCATTGTATAACCTGGTCCGCATCCTAAATCTAGAATACTACTACCTTCTCCAATTCCTTTTTCTTTCAATAATTCAATAACTCTTATTGCAATTTTTTCCTGTGCTCGTCTCATCCCACCAGATTTGCAATATTTTTCTACAACTTCATCGCTATAATATAAATTAGGGTCTCCAAGTTCTTCTTCTGGACGAGAATTTTTTACAACCCATCCAATCTCATGTTTTGATTTTTTTAAATTATATTTCATGATAATCAAAGAGAAAGGATGTTTTTAAAAGTCTTGATTTTTGTGAACGTGTAGATTTTCTGTTTGATTTGCTGATAAAAATAATACCATTTCAAAATAAAATTCCAAAAAGGAAAATAAAAAATGCCGACAAAAGTCGGCTAAATTAAGTTAAAGTAAATTAATTACTTTTTTCTTTCAACTAAGGATTTACAGATTCCTGCAGCCACAGTAACGCCAGCGTCTCTGATAGCAAATCTAGCCATGTAAGGATTCTGCTCAGCAGTCTCTAATACGAGATTACCGATTGGTTTGATCTTTACAATTGCTACATCGCCATTCTTCAAAAAGTCTGGATGTTCTTGCGAAATTTGTCCAGTTTTCGGATCAATTTTTCCTACTAACTCGATAAATTGGCATGGAATTTGTGCAGTATGGATGTGGAAAACTGGTGTGTAACCCTTTGCAATAACAGTTGGATGATTGATTACAGCAATTTGTGCAGTAAATTCATCAACTATTTTGATAGGTGCAGCTGCATCACAAATAACGTCGCCTCTAGCTACGTCTTTCTTTCCGATGCCTCTGATGTTAACGCCAACATTGTCTCCAGCTTCTCCTAACGGCAATTGTTCGTGGTGAGCTTCAATTGTTTTAACTTCACCTGGAACTCCTACTCCACTTCTGCCCGGAACGATAATAATCTTTTGACCAGGTTTCATTGTACCAGTCTCGATTTTACCTACAGGAACAGTTCCAATACCAGTGATTTCGTATACATCCTGGATTGGCATTCTAAGTGGCAAAGTTGTTGGTTTCTCTGGAGCCGGGAACTTATCAAGTTGTTCTAAAATAGTTGAACCCTTGTACCATGGCATTTTGTCAGATTTCTTTGCGACGTTTTCGCCTAAGAAACCAGCACCAGCCAAGAAAGGTGTATTCTCTAATTTATAGCCAACTTGTTTCAATAAAGCTTCGACGTCTGCCTTAACTTTATTGTATTTTGCCTCATCATATTTGATCATATCCATCTTGTTTATCCAGATCGCAAGGTTTTTTACGCCCATTGTTCTTAATAACCACATATGTTCTTTTGTTTGAGGTTGTACTCCATTTGCTGCATCGACAACAAGGAATGCTGAATCAGCTTGAGAAGCACCAGTAATCATGTTCTTAACGAAGTCTTTGTGACCTGGAGCGTCAATAACAGTGATTTCAAAGTTTTGAGTCAAAATCTTCTTGTAAGACAAGTCGATAGTTACTCCTCTTTCTCTTTCTTCCTTAATATTGTCCATGACATAAGCAAATTCAAAACCAGCTTTTCCGTGTTTAGCTGCTTCTTCCTTTAATTTGTCCATTTCCTGTTGAGATACTCCGCCTGTTTCCCAGAACAATCTTCCGATAGTTGTGGATTTACCAGCGTCTACGTGCCCAACGAAAACGACATTCATTATTGGTTTTGTTTTAGCCATTTTTTTATTTAAAAGTTTAGTTAATTTTCAGCCCATATTCGTGAATACGAACCGAGTTTTAGAGCTAAAGTCGATTTAAAAGCTTATCTGTACAAAGCTTTAAATATAATGATTTATAATAAATTGTTATAAAAATGACAATCTACGATAAGAAATACGCACTAGCATGGATAGAGAATCATGAATCCAGAAGAGACTCTTTTAGGGTCAAGTATCTGGAGCCATACCTAAAGGGAATTATTAAAAAGAATTTGAAAGCACAAATATTAGATATAGGCTGTGGATGGGGAACAATCGCAGATTTTGTAGAAAAACAGGAATATTTGGGTATTGATATAAATAAACATTTTTTTAGCTATATTCTTTTAAAAAACAAAAACAAAAAAATAACTCTTAGAAAAGATCAATTACCAAATATTAATTCAGTAAAAAATAATAAATTTGATTTAGTAATTTGCAGTATGGTTTTACATACAACCTTAAACTTAAAAAAGGCTATAAAACAAATATTCTCCAAACTAAAAGATAATGGACAAGTAGTAATCGTAGATTTTAATAATGATTCTGAACAAAAGATAAGAGAGGGCTTCTTCAAAAAACTAAAGAATACAGATAAATATTCTTCTGGCATATATAAACTTGAGTCGGGGACACAGCTAAAGGCAGAAGTATATTTTCACAAAGAAGAAGAAATTGAAAAAGAAATAGTAAAATATTCCAAATTTAAAAAAAAGAAACTTGGGCCTATTTTTTTCTCATGGGAGTGTATTCGAAAATGAGCATCTCACCAACCTGCGACAAATGCAAAAAAGAACTAACTGAATTCGGCGCAATACTTTTAAGTCCACCAGATAAAGAAAATAAAATCAGAAAATTTCATATTTGCAAAGAATGCTATAAAAAAATGGGAGAGCAATTAAAATGAAGCCCTATAAATTTGTAATAAAATGGAATGGCAATTCTTACGATTGCACATGGTCAGACGATACTGATTTCGAGAAGTTACCAAGAGTATTGGGAGTACATGGATTTGTATTTAATGATAAAAATGAGTTTTGCATAATACGTACGAAAGAAGATACAAAATGGTCAGACACGGGCGGAGGCCCAGAAAAACAAGATAAAACTTTTGAAGATACTTTTATCAGAGAAGTAGACGAAGAAGCAGACTTAGAGATTAAAGATATCAAAAGACTTGGTTTCATACATATAATCCCACGACACAATCCCGCAGATGAACACCAACAAGTTAGATTTGTCGCACAAGTCAAAAAAATAAAACCTCAAACAATCGACCCAGCAGAAGGAACAATCAACGAAAGAAAATTTATCTCTCCAAAAGATTTTAATAAGCATTGTGGCTGGGGAGAGAACGGAGAATTCCAAATAAAGAGAGCACTAAAAAGATTAAAATGAAACCCAAACCAAACTTCAAATACAATTGGAATGAATATCTTAGTTTCGTAAAGCCATACAAATGGACTGCCGTCCCAATACTGTTTATTGCCTTAATTCACGAAGCCAAACAAATGGCAGACAAATTCATTTTCAAAATTGCTATAGACAAGGCAACAGAGTTCGCTGCAGGAAATCTGGTTCTCCAGATTTTTTTAAATACTCTTTTATTTTTGGCGATAACATTTTTTGCCCTTACTTTCATAAGTGCCTCGATGAATTGGTTAAAATTGCACTTTGTGCATAAACTCGAAGCTTCAATGATATTTGATATGAAACAGAAGTATTTTAAGCACATAATCAGCTTAGACCATAAGTTTTATACAAGTCATAAAACCGGAAGTTTAATCTCTAAACTGACTAGGGGAGCAGGAGCCCTGGAAAGGTTAACAGATTCCCTTCTGTTTGAATTTGCGCCATTAATATTACAACTTATTGTTTTAACAATATCTCTTATTTATTTGGATAGATTTTCGATTATAATTCTTTTCTCGTGCGTAACTCTTTTTATCTCTTTTAATATAATAATGCAAAGAAAAGTAGATAGGTTAAATTTAATTGCGAATAATGCGGAAGATATAGAAAAAGGGAATATTGCAGATATTTTTACAAATATTGATTCTATAAAATATTTCGGAAAAGAAAAGTTAATTAAGACGAAATATACAAAACTTAGCTTGGAAACAAAGAAAAGGGCTTTTGAGTCTTGGCAAATTTGGAGAGCGATTAGCTTTTGGCAAAGCGTGATTATTGGTCTTGGAATGTTTGCTCTTTTGTTTTTTGCATTTAAAAAATTTCTTGCTGGAGAAATGAGTTTAGGTACATTAACTTTCCTTTATACAACCTTTATAGCACTAATTAGCCCATTGTTTGGGTTTGTTCATGGAATAAGAAATGTTTCAAGAGCAATGACTGACTTTCAGGATTTATTCGAATATGGGAAAATAAAATCGAATATTGTTGATGAGCCAAATGCCAAGAGTTTGAAAATAGAAAATGGGGATATAGAGTTCCAAAATGTAACTTTTGACTATAGCGGGAGGAAAATATTTAATAAATTTAATTTAAAAGTTCCCAAATATAAAAAAGTCGCATTGGTTGGGCATTCTGGTTCTGGGAAAACAACTTTAGTAAAACTCCTTTATCGTCTTTATGATATACAAAATGGAAAAATCTTAATAGACGGAAAAGATATTCGTTCTGTAAAGCACGAGTCTCTTAGAGAAGAAATGGCAATCGTTCCTCAAGAATGTATATTATTTGATGATACGGTTTATAACAATATTTTATTTTCAAATCCAACAGCTACAAGAGAAGAAGTTATGAAAGCAATTAAATTCGCGCAGCTGGATAAAATTATTGCAAGATTCTCAAATAAAGAGCAAACAATTGTAGGAGAAAGGGGAGTAAAACTTTCTGGTGGAGAAAAACAAAGAGTTTCAATTGCGAGGGCAATTTTAGCAGATAAAAAAGTTTTAGTTTTAGATGAAGCAACGTCTTCTTTAGATTCTGAAACAGAATATGAAATTCAGCAAGATTTGAAAAGACTTATGGAAGGAAGAACTTCGATAATTATTGCGCATAGATTATCTACCATAATGCATGCAGACATAATAGTTGTTTTAAAAGAAGGGAAAATTGTTCAAATGGGAAAACATTCGGAATTAATTAGCCAGCCGGGAGAGTACAGAAAGCTTTGGAACTTGCAAAAAGGAGGATATTTGAAAGAATGAAGTTTTTTGAAAAAGGCGAGTTCAAACTTTTATGGAGATTATATTTCGGGAATTTTATAACTAGTGCATTTCACTTAATTCCTGCATTTGGCTTGGTTTATTTAATTGGACTTGGAATGTCTTTAACGCAAGCAGGAATTTTATTTAGCTCATTACTTGCGGCATCAATTATTTTTGAAATTCCAACTGGTGCAATTGCAGATAAATACGGAAGAAAGTTTTCTGTTTTGTTAGGAGGTGTGCTAGAATCTTTGCTAGTTTTTTCAGTATTTTTTACAAGTAATTATTATGCCCTTCTTATAATTTTTATTTCATTAGGAATAGCAGGAACTCTATCTTCTGGTTCTGGAGAATCATGGATATATGACTTAATCATAAAAACAAATAAAAAGATTTTGCATAGCTATTATTCAAAGCATCAGCTCTTTGGAGCATTAGGATTAGTTATTTCTGGTTTTGTTGGAGCATTTGTTGTCGGGAAGTTTGGAATAAATTGGATTTGGCTTGTTTCTGGAATAGCTTCTTTTGCATATTTTTGTATAATTTTTTCAATACCTGAAATTTATACAACAAAAAAAGAGCATAAAGATAAGTTTAATGAAATTTGGAAACATTCTCTAGACTCGGTAAGATATTCATTAAAACATAAGATTATCTTTTGGCTTTTACTTGCGGGTTTTATTATGATGCTTGCTGTTGCTTTTTCTGATGGGTTTGCATATGTTCCCTATCTTAAAAGTTTAGGATTTCCAGATTATGCTTTTGGTTATTATTTTTCAGGGATATCTCTCGTGGCTGCACTTGCCCCATTAACAATAAAGTTTATTAGAACAAAACGAAAAGAAATTAAGTTTTTAATATGGGCAACTTTTTTAGGTTCTGTTTTATTGCTGTTGCTTTATTTGGCTGTGAATTACATTCAAGCATTAATTATCCTTTTTTTATCTTCGTTTTTCTTTTGTGCTAAATATCCAATTGAACAACCATTCCTAAACAGTTTTATTCCAACAAAAATGAGAGCGACGATTTTATCTTTTAAGTCTATGATTTACAGTTTGGCAGGAGTAATAGCGCTTCCTATTGCAGGATTTTTGGTAGATAAAATTGGAGCATTAAATACTATAGGAATTTCTGCACTTTTAGGCATACCTTCAATAATTGCTTATTTAATGATACGGAGAAAAAACTAGCATGGTCCAAAACATAATCAAACTATCTGAAAGAGAAAATAGAATTGTTAACGTAGTCAAGGCAAAAAGCGGAATGCGGAACAAAAATCAAGCTCTCGGTTTCATAATTCAAACTTATGCAAAACAACATCTCCCAGAAATGATGCAACCTTTAGAAAAGCCAGGAAGACCAACTACAAAACAAATAGGAAATATAGAAGAGCTAAGAAAGGAGATACGTGAATGAATCCAGTCTATCGTGTTGCTAGAGAAAGATATAGGGGAGCTACGCGGCCTGCGCGTTTTTATATTTCTGAGAGAGTAAGAGACATTAGGAAGCCATTATACGATTGGACTGACGCTCTTGTATCAGTTGTGTATGATGCTCTTTATCGGAGTTATAGGATTGTGACAAAAGTAGGACGAGAAAAAGTTATTCATAAAAAACATTAAACTTCTGTATGTCTTTTATTTAAAAACTTTGTTAGTTATTACAAAATGATAAAAAATCACAATAATGCTTAAAAAGCGTAGTGTGTCTGGGTTTGTGTAAAAGAGGAGAGAGATGTTAAAGGCATTAGATAAAATAACCAAGGAGTTTTTAGAGCAAGTTAAAACTAGGCCAGTTAGAATTATAGCTCATCATGATACTGATGGGATTAGTTCTGCAGCAATTATTTCAAAAACGCTTAGAAGACTAGACAAACCATTTAGTGTTAGGATAGTCAAAGGAATAGACGCGCATGTTTTAGAGGAAGAATTGAAAAGAAATAAAAGGGAAACTATTTTTTTCGTTGATCTTGCTTCTAATTCGTTAGAATCCTTTCAAGATCTTGAAAATCCTATTTTTATTTTGGATCATCATGAAATAGACAAAACAAAATTAAACGAAAAGATAAAAATAATAAACCCCCACCTTTTTGGAGAAGAAGAAATTTGCGGAGCAGGACTTTGTTATTTGTTCTCTAAAGCTATTTCTGACAAAAATAAAGACCTCTCTAAAATTGCGCTAATTGGGATGATTGGGGATAGGCATGAGACCAAAATCTCAAAGTTATATCAACAAATAATTAATGACACTGAAGGATTGGAAGTTATAAAATCTCTTTTAATTTTCTCTGCTACTCGTCCTTTAAGGAAATCTTTAGAATACTCTACTTCTTTTTTTATTCCAGGTGTTACTGGCTCTTCACAGGGAGTGCAAGAAATCTTAAGAGAAAACCAAATTTCTCCTGAAAAGAGTTTGTCAGAGTTAAGTGAAGAGGAGGTTTCTAAATTAGTTACCTCTATTTTAATTAGAATGGCTTCAAGCGGCGAAAAAGCCGAAATAATTGGAAATATTTACATGATGAAATTTTTTAATAGAAAAGAGGATGCGAGAGAGCTTTCTGTTTTGGTTAATGCGTGTTCACGTTTAGGTTATTCTGATTTGGCGTTGTCTTTCTGTTTGCAACATGAAAAAGCTAAGGAAAAGGCGCAGGAAATTTATATTCAATATAAGCAAGAGCTTGTTGATGCATTAAAAAGTGCAGCAAAAATTGAAAGAATAAACGGTAATGGGTTTGTTATTTTAAATGCGAAAGATGCAATAAAAGATACAATTATAGGAACAATTACCTCTATTTTATCTTCGTCACTTAATTATAAAGAAGGAACTGTTTTGATAAGTATGGCATATAATGCAGATAAAATTAAGGTTTCTGCGAGAATTGCTGGGAGAGAGGGAAAAAACCTAAAGGAGATTTTAGAGAAGACGATAACTTTTGCAAATTTGCAGGCAGAGGTCGGAGGGCATCAGAAGGCAGCAGGATGTTTGATTAGAAAAGAGGATGAGATTAAATTTATAGAAGAGTTAAAGAAAAATTTAGAGATTGAGATTATTAAGATTTAAATAAATTAATTAAACTTATATCTTTTAAATAATTCTTCAATCTTCTTATTAATTTCTTTATCTAAGTCTACTTTGCATAAGTTTGCTAAAATAGTAGCTTCTAAAATTACATCAGTGATTTCTTCTTTTAGATTTTCTTCATCAAATAGTTCTGGACGGATTTTTTTATTAGATAATTGTCTGGCTACTTCGCCTACTTCTTCAGTTAAATGAATGTAAGATAACTCTGGAGTTAGTTCAAAATTTTTGCTTTTTGCTCTTTTATTCGCAAAATCTACAATTTTATTTTCTATTTCTTTTATGTCCATGATATAGTATTTTCTTATTTTAAATCTTTAATCGTGTAATTTCTCTGTCGAGCCATTTTTTCCATTCTGGGAAAACTCTGTCTGCAAGAGGTAATCCAATCTCTTTTGCGATTTTTTCAGAAATTCTGTGGAAAGCATCGTTTGATTGTACTGTGAAGCCCGCTTCAAGTAAATTATTATTTCCTGTTTTTTTTGCATTAGAAACAATTTCTTCTTTTATTTTTTGTCTTAATGTAATATTATCCCAAACTGCGTCCCAGTTTCCTGCCCAGCCTTTTACATTTGCTGCAATACTTTTTATTATTTCTGCGTCTCCATTAATTAAGTCGTCTGAGGGTTTTAATTTATCTGCTTCTACATCGTATTTCATTAAATCTACGAATCCGCCTTCTGTTAGGGGGTCTTTTGTCCAATGTTTTCGAACTTCTGCAATTTCTAAAACTCTTCTGAAAGATTTTAGCCCATCTGGAGAACGAACAGGATTTGCGACAACAATACAGTCAGTTGCTTTGAAAGAAGTTACGGGAACTCCCAAGTCATTTACTACTCTATCAAAAACAGCGTAGGGGGATGAACCGTGAATTGTGCCTGCAACGACATTCGCTAGAGCTCCAACTCTCATTGCTTCATAAAGTGCTTTTGCTTCTTCACTTCTTATTTCTCCCAAAATTAAAGACGAATCTCCTAGTCTTAAAGATGCTCTGATTCCTTCCTCTGCTGAAACTTCGGTTGTCTCTCCAGTGAGTGCGCTTCTAACTTTCATTGATAAGATATTATAATCTAATTTTCTCATTGCATCGACAGGGAGTTCGGGAGTATCTTCGACTGTGATTACTCTATATTTTGGCATAATTTCTAACATCATTGCACCGAGTAAAGAAGTTTTACCTGAAGAACGAGTTCCTGCGACAAGCATTGTTCTTGCGCCGTCGATTAAAAAACTTAAAACTCCTGCACCAAGTCCATCAATCATCTTATTCTTTATAAAAAGAGGAAGTGTCCAGGGATTATTTCTATGTCTTCTTAGCGAATATGCAAGCCCGCCTATTGACAGGGGTTGTTGAATAATCGCAACTCTGGCTGCGAATGTTGAAAGATTTAAACTTGTGTCAAGAACTGGATTTGCTTCATCTAGTGCTCTTCCAGAAAGCATTCTGAATTTTGCAGCCCAAGATTCTACGTCTTCTTGAGAGACTACAATATTTGAGGCGCATTCGTCATAGTCATTGTGCCTTACAAAAATAGGAGAAAGCGCAACGGGAGAATTAACTGCGATGTCTTGTAGCTGTTCATCTTGTAGTAAAACTTCAAGTATCCCAAAACCGACGGTGTATCTTACTAAAATTGTAGCAAGTCTTGTCAAGTCATCGTAGCTTAATTTTATATTTTTACTATTTGCGAGGTCTTGTAATAGATCTCTTGAGACATTAAAAAAAACTTGTCTTGTTCTTTCAACATCGCTGAATTCTTTTTCATTTGGACGATGTTCAATTAAAACATTCCTAGCTAGATTTAGTAGCATGTGGTGTTCTTCTCTTAAAGAATATTCTGGAGGGGAGAGATGGTAGGTTAACTTTGCTTTTCCTTGCTCTCTAAAAATAGTTACTGTGCTTTTGTCATTCCCCGTTGCAATTTCATATTGGTCTATTATTTCTGCGTTCTCCGGAATCTTTACAATCATTCTTGTAAATGTAAAATTAGGCATCACATCTGCGCGGAATATTTTTGAATAAACTTCTTTTGTTTCGGAATGTCCTTGTTCAGCTAGGGATTCATATTTTTTAATAAGTTCTAGTTTATCAAAATAAGAAATTATTTTTTCTAGAACCCATAGGTAATTTTTATTGTTTGTTCCATTTGAGTTTGCAACTTTTTGTTCAACAATTACTGCTTTAAGTGTTTTGTATGCTTGAAGAGGGTCATATTTTAATAAATTGTTTATTAGGTAATTCAGAGTGTTGTATGCAGAATTAAAGTCTTCAACAAAAGAGAGCTTTTCATTTGATAATATCTTTTCTTGTTTCATTAAAAAATTATAAAGCGAGGCAATTTCTACAAGCATTTGGACTTGAGAGAAATTGTATGAGTAATTTCTTTGTTGAACTAAAACAACTCTCGTTATATTTGAATTCTCTGCCAAGGCGTCTATTGTCCTTGCCATGACTTGCGGAGAATCTGAAAGAGAGGGAACAGAAGGATCTCCTAGATAGTTAATATACATTACATTCTCGCCAGATTCGCTCATTATTTCATACGAATACAACTTTGTGTCAGATTTAAACATCATCCTCTTTTTGTCACCTTAAAAGTTAAGAATTCTTACATATTAAAAGATTTGTATAGTGCGAGCAAACTCTTATAAATAGCTAAAACATATACTATAAAGAAGATGGCGGAACAGCAAGATAGTCAATTACAATTTTTAGTTTCTGATTTGGGGACTAGAATAAGAGACTTAGAAGAGAAAGCGAATGCGATGAAAGAAAGACTCTTGTTGGTGGGGAGTAATCTTCTTGAAACGAAAGAGGAAACTCAACAGAAGGTTTCGCAAATTGAAAAACAGAATAGTCAGTTGTTAGTTGAAATAAAAAAAATAAATTCGCTTAATCAAATGATTAGTTCAGAGTTAAATAATTTCGTAAGAAAAGATGAAATTGTTTTAATAGAAAGAATGTTGAAAGATTTTCAGCCTTTGGATTTTGTGAGAAGAAAAGATTTGGAAGAAATTAATAAGGGAAAAGCAGTAAATATCTCCAAAGACGAAATCACAAAGAATAAAAACTAAAAAAACATACAAAAATATGGCTACGATTGATAGAGTTATTCAGATGCAGCAACAAGGAATGTCCGACGGAGATATTATAAATAGTTTAAGGAATGAAGGCATTTCTCCAAAGGAGATAGATGACTCTTTATCGCAGGCAAAAATAAAGATGGCAGTTTCACAAGATACAACGAGCATGGAAGGTTACCAGGAGAGTACTCAACAAAATGATAGCGGGCAGTCCTATCCTGAACAAGGTGCGCAGCAAAATTATTCCCAAGAAGTAATTCCTCAATATGCAGATAATCAGCAAGCATATTCTAATCAAGGAGCTTATCCTGAGCAGGGTCAAATGAGCATAGAAACTATTTCGGAAATCGTTGATAGAATTGTTTCGGAGAAAATAAGGGAATTGAACTCAAAGATTAAAGCTGTTGCAGACTTTAAAGCGAAAGCAGAGGAAGACGTGATTGAGTTAAAAGATAGAGTAAAGAGAATTGAGGCATCTATGGATAATTTGCAAAGGGCAGTTGTTACAAAAATAGGAGAGGTAAGTCAGTCTACAGCATTAGTTCATAAAGATTTAGATAACTTGCATGGAACAGTTTCAAAATTGATGAATCCTTTGATAGATAATTATAATGAGCTTAAGAAATTGAATAATAAGTAATTAGTCTTCTTTACTTTCACATTCTTCTACATCCTGCACTTCAGATTCTGCTTTTTCTAAGGCAAATGCAGCTTCACCTAATTCCTTTTGTTTTTTAGAACCTTCGTCAGCTTTTTTAGCTTCATCACCAATTAAATCTTCAGCTAATTTAACATGCTCTTTTGCAAGTTCAATGTTTTCTTTGCTTGATGTTTTTACCATAAATATAATTTAAATTAGAAGTTTATAAAAGTTTGGAATTAATTTAATGTTTCGAATTGTCCTAGTTCTTTGTTCTTTTTTACGTTATCGGAACTAAAAATCTTGCCGTTCATACAAACATAAACTCCATTAGATAAACTCTGAACTGTAGAAATTGCAAAACCAAGATTGAACATGGCATCTGAATTTTCTTGATTATAAGGAATCATTGCCCCTAATAAAACAACAACCTTATTCTTTATATTCACAGCCAAAACTTTTGCAGTTTCTACTATTGTATCGGTACCGTGCGTAATAATAATTCTACTTTCTTCTGTTTTTTTACACTCTTCTAAAACTTTATTTCTGTCAGCATCATCCATTAAAAGAGAATCCTTAGCCATAAGAAATTTAATATCTATGTCTGCATTACATCTGGCTTGTTTCAACATTTTGGGAATATATGACTCTTTAAAAGAATAAACGTTTTTTTCGTCTATATTTTCACAATCAATTGTTCCACCACAAGTTATTAATTTTATTTTCATTACTTATATTCTCTCCAAATTAGTTCTGGGTATATATACATCATAAAATTCGTGAAACACATTATTCCTTAACCTCTAGGAATTTGTTAGTACTTACTTCTTTAAATAACTTTCTAATAACCATTTCCATACAAGCATATCATATTGTTCATTTTATGTATAAAATTATACAGTTTATGTACTATATCTTTGAGATTTATTTCCTTAACTCGCTTAACTGTTTTACTTTATTAAAATCAATATCGAATTTCTTTTCCATAAAAACTCCCTTGAAAGAATCTTTAAAATTAGATGATTGAGAAAGCTTGCCCAATTCCTCTAAATTCTTATATAACTCTTTTAAATCTCCAATAAATAATATCTTTCTTATTAGTTCTAAATCAAAATCTTTAGCTAGAGCAGCAATATCTCTAAAATCTGTTAATCTTCCAGAGTGAATTTTTGTAACCAAAAGCATTTCTCTAGTGGGTACAACAGCAGTTATTTCTTTTTCTATTCCAATAATCTTTCTTTTTGCTGAATTTTTTAATAATAAATCATAGCTAAATGAAGCATTTGTTTGCCTAGAAGCAATAGCATCAACTAAAATGTCAATACTAGCACTATCCTTTTCATATCTTACAAACCTAGAGGAATATACATTTTCAAGCTCTTTGCTCATAGTTTTCTCGAATCCTTCTCTTTTCAAAAGATTCTCAAATTTTTCTAAATCACTTCCCTGAATAACTATATCCGCATCAACAGAAAATCTATGTTTGAAAGAAGAAACTGCATATCCGCCAACAATGATAAAATTTAACTTTTCATCTAAAAATTTCTGTAATATTGCAAAAATATCATTTTCTTTTTTTATTAGTTGCTCCATTATAAGTTATTTGCCTCTTTATAAGTTATATTTAATCCCTTTTTATACATTTCTTGTATCATTTCCAATGCAGGTTGGAAGTTATAAATATTCTCTTTCATAAAAGAAATCGTATTATCTAAAGTTTCAACAAAACTACCATTTTTCTCTTCGCATTTAATATCTTTTACAATTTCTGGAGAATAGAAAATTCCCTTACCTGCATTTATTTTTAATCCTAACTTTTTGCAATATTCTAAAAATAATGAGTAGTCGCCTTCTTTGATTTTAACAAATACAGGATAAAAATCTCTGTATCTTGCAATGTTATATCTGCCCTCTGTCCATAAATAAACTGCATCTGTTTTAGTAAAACAATAGCTTATTCCAAATAAATGCAAAGCAGAATAGTAAAAGCTAACATTGACTAAGCTCTTTTTAATGAAGTCTAAAATTTTTTTGTAGGATTTATTATCTTTCTGTAATTCTATGCCTCTCCATTTCTCCCTAAATATTCCTTCTGCAACTAATTGCTCTGTCCATTTATGAGTCCAACCGTATGATAAGTTTATTCTCTTAGAAATAGCACTAATACTATCTTCATCTCTAGCAGAGATTAAAACCTTCAAAGTATAAGGATTTATTAAATCAATTTCCATACTATCATTATACTGATAGTATTTATAAATGTTGCCATTGCCCTAATAGTTACCCACCAGGTAACTAATCTTGAAGTTTGTCGTTGAATATCTAACTCACCTAGCCACCCCAGCCTTCCCAAACCAATTTTTGGGCGTTGTGTAAGCTCTTTCTAGCGATGATATTATTTACTTAAAGGAACTGTTATTCGCCCAAATAAACTTCTTATTTTACATATGTTGTAACTATATAGTCATAACAAAACCGAAACATTTATAAATGGGCTTTTCTACCTTTTTTTAACACGAATTGCTTTAAGGTAGTATAAAGTAATCAAACGCAACATGAAATTAAAAATAAATGTAACAATTGACGAGGAAAAATTAAAATTAGTTGAAAAACTATTAGAATCTGGAAGATACAGAAATAAGTCTCATGTTTTGGAATATAGTTTAACTAAATTGCTTAATGAGGAAATGCAAAATGTCAATTAAAGATACTTTAGACAAGTTAGAGCAAGGAACATATCAAAATTCTAAAGAGGTTGTGCTAGGTGGAATTCCATTTACAGCAAGAGATGTTTTAGTTAAAGCACCACTCTTAACAAAATTAAATATGTTTTATATCGGAGATAGGGGAGAAGGTAAAACTCAACTAGCACACGATATAAATGCGTATTTTGGGAAAAATTCTTGTTATGCTTCTGGAAGACCTGACTTTGAACCATCTGAGGTATTTAGACAATTAAATGCTCAAGCACTTGGAAAGGTTTTGAGAGGAGAAGCAAGTCCAAATGAAGTAGCACAAATTGAAAAATTAACTGAAAATGTAAGTAGAAATTTATTCTATATTGATGAATTAAACAGATGTCCACCAATTACTCAAAATTATTTCTTTGATTTAATGGATGGAAAAATTGTTTTTCAAGGAAAAATCCTACCCTTAGGGAATAGAGGATACAGCATTGGTTTTGCTTCTGCGAATTCAGGAAATTCTTATAATGGAACTTTTGAAATGGATGTTGCCTTGCTTGATAGAATGCACATGGCAGTTGATATTACTCATCCTGATTTTTTCCCAACAGCAGGAGACACTTTTGATATTTTCTCTGGAGCAAAAAAAGACCCGAGAGCATCTGTGCCAGTTGAGTCTGGAGAAGGTTTAACAGATGAAATTTTAGAAATGCACAATCAATTTAAGCAAAGACCCGTTTCGCCTATTTTATGCGCAATGGTTCCGTATTTTAATATGGGCTTAGATTATTTACAAGGAACTACAAAGCATAGCAAAAGAGCATTAAAGAAAATCTGGCCAAATAGTCAAGGAATTAGGGCAGATACAGATGAAAATAAAGTTTATCCTATGTCTAAAAGAGCACTTTTCGGAGCAATGGCTTTAACTTCTGGCTTAGAAATGATTGCAGAAGCTACAGGAAAAACACCGCAATTAAAAGGCAATGCTGATTTAAGCCAATTAGAATTAGATTTATTTTTAGATGCTTTGAAATTAACAGTTCCTTTTTCTGGAATTGTTTCTCCGCAATATGTAGAATCTGACTGCAACGGAGACCCTTATGTTGCTTTTGATAATTTACTTGGAGAAGGTTCTGCAAGAAGAAGAGAAATAAGAGAAAAAGCACCGAAAATTTACGATGCGATGCTTTTAGCAGAAAGAGGAAAAACAAATACTGCTTTGCTTAATGAAATTTCTAATTCAGAAGGCGAATGGCAACCAGTGAGAGATGCAATTTCTCATTATGCAACCTCAACTGAAAAAGAAGGAACACAAGAACAAATAGTTAAAAAAGCAAAGGGGAAGTAAAATGACAAGAAACTTTGGTTTTACATTTGGAAGAACACCTGAAGGCAATAGAGCAGATTATGCTGAATTAGAAAAAAGATTAGCAGAACAAAATGCCCCTATTGTTCCAGTTACTGATCCAATTCAGCCTATTAATCCAACACCTAATCAGCCACAACCTCTGGCTGTTAAGGTTCAAGCAAATATAAATCTAGATGATTATGTGCAAATAGGTATTAATGGTTTATATGGGAAACCTGTTGTGATTTCTAAATTTGAAATTAAAGATGCAAATAATAAGAATTACGAGGATACTCATAAATTTGTTTTAAAGCAAGGAGTATATATACCAACACCTCAAATTTTTATGACTCATTTCCAAAATGTTGTTAAAGCATTTAAAGAAAGAAAAAATAAAAATGGTTCTAAACTTTTAGATGGAAAAGGAAATATTATTTCTGGAAATGATTTAGAAGATTTATATAAACATTTAACAAAAGACCATATCGCGACTTATGGTGGTCAAGCAGGTGCATGGACTTGGCTAAATGCTGGTTTTAAAAATGGAAATCTTGAAACGGTAATGGGAGTAAATTCAAAAGGATTAACTAAAAACATTGTTCCTCTCGATGCTTACTTAAAAGAAGATGCCTATGTTAATTTTGATTTTAATTCTCAAGGTTTAGCAAAAGCTAATTCTAAGTGTGCAAACCAAGCATATTCGCAAGGAGAAAATATTTATTTCTGGCAACCTAGAGAAGGAGCAGTCGCGTGGTTCAATGCGGGTTCGGATAGGGCTATCCTCAGTTGCAGTTGGTATCCTACTGGCTCGGATTCCTCGCTCGGGGTATTCGCGTGCGCCGAAGGCGCAGTCGTCGCTAAAAATGGGGGTAAGAAATAATGGATAGAAAATTTGGGTTCACTTTCGGTAGAACTCCTGAAGGTAACAGGCAAGATTATGAAGCATTGGAGAAAAGATTAGCTCAGCAACCAATAATCCCAGTTACAAATCCGCCTATTGTAACTCCTGCACCAAATGTAGTTCCGCCAATAGCTACAAATCCTAGTCCAACAAATTTACAATTTTGGACAATTTCAGATGTAAACTATAGAGGAATTGTTGGAAATGTTGATGTTGCAAAAACATTGCTAGAAAATGGAACTTCTAAAACTCAAAGTGATTGGGCTAACTATTCTGGGCAAGCAAGAACAAGAGGAGATTTTTACACTCCAGATTATCCTTTATTCTACGCTTCTTTGGAAAAAGCTTTTGATTTGAAAGATGAAAAAGCATATAAAAAACAAACAGAGGAAATGAGAACAGCATTGAAAGGTTTGAGCAGAGCAAATTGGCTAATGACTTTAACAAGAATAAAATATGCACCAAAGGGCAAAGATACAATAATTCATAATTTTGGATTAAATGACAAATACGAATTAGCAGAGGATTTTATGGGGCAAGATGGTTTTTTACCAGCAGGAAGCCCAGAAAAAGTTTATCAATCTCTTTTAGGAACTCAAAATTCTTTAGGAAAAATTAATGATGTTTTCAAATGGTTAAATGAAACTCAAACTTATATCTGGAGAGTGAATTCAAAACCAAAATCTGCTGATGAAAGAGTCGCGTGGTTCGGTGCGGGTTCGGATAGGGCTGTCCTCTATTGCGATAGGGATCCTACTTACTCGGATTCCTCGCTCGGGGTACGTTTCGTCGCACGCAAAAAAATTTAAGGAATAAAAATGGAACAAACAAAAAAACAACTGTTAACACAAAAGAAAAATGAAATCGGATTAGTTGGAACTGCTTTAGAAATTACAGATGATTTGAGAGGAAATAGTTTTTCTGCTCATATTCAACAGGATTGGAGAAAAATTAGAATGGATTTTCAAAAAGATTTAGATTTAGTTCCAGATGCACAAACAGCGAGTTTTTGTAAAAGAGCAGAAATCGAAGACGCTGAACTTAAAATCGGTGAAGATATTTTAAATCACGAATGTGGGCATAGAGAGAATAGAGTAAGAACAAGTCTTGGATGCCCTTATGATGTTGAAACTCATGATAGAATAAAAAGCGAAGTTGCAAGAGCTTTAACAGAAAAAGGAAAACAAGGACAAGTTGATTATGTTACAAATGTTTTTGAAGATGTTTTGGATAATGTTAATTGCAGAAATTATACAGATTTTTCAGGACAAACTTTATTTTGGAATAATCAAGGATTAACAAGAAGCAAAGGCGGAAAATATAATCCATTTTATGAAGCATTTGTAAGAACAAATTTATTTTTAGGTGGAGAGGCAAAAAGCCATAATCTTTTATCAAGATTTTTTTCAGGAGATGAAAGGGTCTTGCCTGTTGTAAAAGAATTTTTAGGAGAAGTATGTAGTGAAACAGAAGAAACAAGCCCAATTGGTTTTAATAGCAAACAAGGATTTCAAAAATTATTTACAAGAGATTTAGGCAAAAGGAGACAATTATGGGAAAAATTAGCTTACTCATTTGCTTTAAAGACAGCAGATTTATTACAAGAAACTCCAGAAGAACAAATGTTTGGACATGGTAGCGAAGATGAATCTAATCCTTTTGACAAAGAAATGCAAGACCCGCAAATTCAAGAAAAACTCGCAATAGGAAGATATAGAGCAGATAAAGGTCCTGCTTATCATGCAGATTTGCAAGAGCAACTTTATTCACTTTACAAAGCAATTTCTAGAGACATCAGAGTTGAAACATCTTCTTTTACTTCTGCTCAATCAATGCCTTTAGTTCATTTCGGAAAAAGATTTGCAACAGATGAAGATATAAGAATAAGGTTTAGGGGAGTAGGAGTTGACGCAGATGGAAAATTAGGAATAAAAACAGCAAGACATCATGTAGATTTTCCTGCTTCATATAGAACACATCCAACACAATTTCCAAATTTAACAATAGTAGACTTTGATAGAAGCGGCAGTATGCAATATAATCCAGATAACGAGCACGATAACGAAGGTAGACCTATAAACATCGGAAATACATCCTTTATTCCATGGGGCGATAAAAGTAAATTTCACTTTGCACTAAAAGGATATTTCGGAATGTATAATTTCTTAGAAAGAAAAGGAATCTCTCCACATATGGATTGCTCTGTTGTGGGATTTTCAGGAGAAGACGTAATTAAAGGAAAGGCAAGAGAAGTTGCAAAAAAATTATTACATAGTCCACAAGGAAGTCACACAGCTTTAAATGCTTCTCAATTAGAACAAGAATTATCGGATAAAGCATTAGTTATTTCAATTTCAGATGGTGCAGTTTCAATGCCAAGAGACACAACTAGTTTGGATGAAAAATTAAGAAACTCGGATTATGTGCATATTCAAATTGGTTCAGAAACTCCTTATTCTGCTTATGTTCAAGGATTAGGGAAGCCAGTTATTTTTGTAAAGGGAGATAATGATTTATCTGGAGCAATGGTGAATTTTGTTTCAAATTATTATAAATCTAAAGGGCAGAAATTATCTGCTGGAGAAAATAAACAATGATAGAAAGAAAGTTTGGTTTTACATTTGGAAGAACACCTGAAGGCAATAGAGCAGATTATGCTGAATTAGAAAAAAGATTAGCAGAACAAAATGCCCCTGTTGTTCCAGTTGCTGACCCTGTTCTGCCTACTCAGCCAACTCCAAATCAACCACAACCACAGAATATTTCTATTGTAGATTATGATTTATCAAAAGCAAATCCAAAACATTTTGTAGTTCTTCCTACAAGAACACATGGAACATACCCTTATCCTGAAACAGCTGTTTGTTTATACAGATTGGGAAAAAATAGTCAAGTTGAACAAGTTGGAAAAGCCCTTAGTCTTCCTTATGAGAATACGGCAAAAGAACTTACAAACGACAGTAAATATATTGGAAATATAAATTGGGAACAATCAATGAAAATGATTTTGGGCTTAAACGGAACTCCCTTGACAACAAGGCAAGGATTAGATTTTTTAGCATTACTTGTTTCAGGGCAGGCTAAAGATTTAGATGGAAATCTTTTGGGCACAAATGAATGTAAAAGAGTTATAAGAGAAATATTAGGGAAAGAAAATCCATGGAGAAGTGAATGGCTTAACGCTAATTTTAAATATTTAGATTCAAAGGGGAAACCAGTTGCCTCTGACGGAAAGGGCACATTTTACATAGAACATTCACACAAATTACAAAATGGAGTTTTAGTTCCTACAAGAGAAGTCATGCTTCCTTATTTAGAAGAATCAAAATGGCTTGATTTGAATTCAGTATTATCTGATTCAAATTATCAAGGAATCCCAACAACTTCTGTTAAAAACGGACAAGGAATATATTTTAATAAACCCTTAAAAGATAACAACTCAGTCGCGTGGTTCAGTGCGGGTTCGGATAGGGCTAACCTCAGTTGCGATAGGTTTCCTACTAGCTCGTATTCCTCGCTCGGGGTACGTTTTGCGAGCCCGTTAGGGCGAGCTGGTTCGCCGAAAAAATAAAATTATTTTAAAATAGAAACCTATTTAAGAATATATAAATCTCGAATAATGCCTTAGAGCCGAGCAATTCGCTTTTCCAAGAGAATAGCATAAAAACTAATTTGCGGAAATGCAAATTGCGAGCAGTGCAAATTAAACCTAATAAAAGGATGCACATCATAGGCTACACGCAAATTCATTTTACAAAATCGTTTGTATAATTAAATTCAATAAGAATAGTTAGTAGCAATGACTAACCTTGGGTAAGTTATGAGTGAATATTAAACTTATGGTGCAACTTGATGGATTTGCTAACTCAGTCGCGAGGTTCAATGCGAATTCGGATAGGGCTAACCTCAATTGCAATAGGAATCCTACTAACTCGAATTCCTCGCTCGGAATAACCTATGGCTCTAAGGTAAATAATATTATGAAAACCTACAACAAACTTTATGAGAAAATATGTTCTATGGATAATTTAATTCTCGCTTTTTTGAAAGCCAAAAAAGGAAAGTCAAAAGAGATTTATGTGATTAATTTTAAAAATAATCTCGAAGAGAGTTTGTTAACTCTTCAAAGAGAATTAATAAATCAAACCTATATGCCAAAGCCATTAAAGGGATTTATAATAAGAGACCCAAAAACAAGAAAAATTCATGCTTCTGCTTTTGTTGATAGAATTGTCCATCATGCGATTGTCAATATAATAGAACCGATTTTTGAAAAGATATTTATTTATGATTCTTATGCGAGTAGAAAAGATAAGGGAACCCATAAAGCAATTGAAAGATTTAAAGAATTTATGAGAAAAGTTTCAAAAAACGGCAAATTAGTTAAAAATGCTTTAAACAATAACATGATTGAAGGCTATGTTTTGAAAGCAGACATAAGACATTATTTTGAAGAAGTAAATCATAACATTTTAATTAAAATTCTTAGAAGAAAAATTGATGACGCAAAAACTATTCAACTTATAAATAAAGTTTTAAAAAACTTCGACTCAAAAGTATTTGGCAAAGGAATGCCATTGGGGAACCTTACGAGTCAATTCTTCGCAAATGTTTATTTAAATGATTTAGATTATTTTGTAAAACATGAATTAAAAGTAAAATATTACATAAGATATGTTGATGATTTTGTAATTTTACATAGTTCTAAAAAGAGATTAGAATATTTAAAAACAAAAATAGAAGAGTTTCTTAAAGTATATCTTGAACTAGATTTGCATCTAGACAAAACGCAAATTTTACCTTTAAGAAACGGAATAACTTTTTTAGGGTATAGAATATTTTATCATTATACTTTAATGAATAAGAAAAACATTAAAGGAATTATGAAGAAGGTTTTATTGTTTAAAGAAAATAAAATCTCGAAAGAGGATTTTAATAATTCATTAAAGGGCTGGGAAGGATATTCAAAATGGGCAAATAGTTTTAATTTTAGTAAGACAATTTTAAGAAATTATTCTAATTCCTCTACAACGAACATATTCTATTAACCCAGCATTTCTAAAGTCAACTAATAATTTATGGCACAATCTTCTTTTTAGACTAAATAATGGGCAGATTCTTTGTCTAATATTTGAAAACGAAACAACTCCTCTTCTGTTAGGTTTAATTTCTTTTAATTTTTGAAAGGCGAACTCATTCAAGTCCATTTCTTTTTTCTTATGAAATCTTTTTACTCCCATTTTCATATTTTTGAAGTTTAGATTCAAGCTCTACAATTTTTGCATCTTTCTCTGCGATATCCGCTTTGGCTTTTTTTATCCCCCTGCCTATTTCTCCTAAACTTTCTATTATTTCTGCTCCAATATCTGGTTGTATTTCCATAATTTAATTCTCACATAAGGATTTTTAAGAATTATTTCAGTTTAATATGTACTATTTAATCACGAAAATTTAATTGTATTACATATACCTTCATGCTCATTTTAGCCCATTAAGCCCATAGCCTATAAGAGAGAGATACAGAGGTGGTAAAAGATGGCATTTTCAAGTGCTTTTATATTCGATAAACTAACTTTTTACACCCACTAAAAGTGGGTGGTGAAAATTAATATTTTTCAAGCATGATTTTCAAATTCTTTAACACCCCACTTCTCTGGGTGGCGAAACCTAATTTTTGGTATTTTGGTAGAAGATTTTTATTAGAAACTATAAACATCCATCTTTTATGATATTTCCTATTCAAATAATTAATCTTCTCTGCCTCTTGGTCTTTTTTACCTAACAAAGTTCCTGTTTCTATTTCCAAAGCAAATTTTCTTTTATGAAAATTAAAAACAATGTCTGCATCAACTGTTTGCTTTTCTTGAATATTCATTATTCCGTTAAAATCTTTAAGCAACCTAATAGTATCCCAAACTAAAAATGTATGAGTTTTAGAATGATTTAGAGTTGGCTTTACTAATACTCTAATAAATTTATGTTCATAAACAGAATATTCATTTATTTGGCGATAGCCTTTTCTTTCAAGTGCTTTAATTTGATTTTTACTTAATTTTTCTTTCTTAAAAACAGATTTATCTTCGGCTCTTAATTGACAACAAATTACATCTGCATCTGAATCTTCATAAGTTGCTTTTATTCTATTCTCTTCATCCAATTCTTCGTTTTTCTTAGTTATCCAATCATTTAACTTTTGTCTTTCGTCTAATCTTTCACGTTTTTTTATCTCTCTAAGAAGCTTGAGGCAAGCCTCCAATCGCTTCTTAATTTTTCCGATAAAACAATGTAACTTTTTATAATCTCTTGCAAAATTTAGCTTTTTCTTTAACGTTTCGATTTCTAATTCAACATCTTTTTTATTAGCTGGGTCTTCTTTGAACAAGAGATTATCGATTTCAATTGTTTCATTTTTTATAAATATTCTTTTTTCTATAAAATCGGCGATTAGAATAATTGTAAGTTTTAAAAATTTATAAACTAAGAATAAAAATAAAATCGATACAAAAAACTTTATTCCAATACTAATTAACATGCCTAACGTAGCTAGTTTCCCAAACAAGCCTACAATAAAACCAAAGAAGTTATTAACTGCATCTAGAAAATCGCTAACACCGCCATAGTATTTTATGCCACTAGCAAATAAGATTACAGTTATTACAGTCGCACTGAAGTATATTGCCCTTTCTAAGTCTGTGTTTGAGGTTTCCATTTTTTCATATTCCTTAACACCTCTTCCTGCTCTTTTTTCGTTAATTTATATTGTTTAAAAAGTTTATCTTGCATATTTTTCTCTAGAACATTTTTTAATTTTACAACAATTTTTGGATTTTCCATAGCTCTTTTAAAAAACATATCCATCTTTTCTAATTCTTTCATTTTACTATCGAGTATTTCTTTATTTTTTAAATTTTCTTCCTTCTGTTGCTTACTTTCGTTTCTAAGTTGTTCAATTTCTTTTTCTAATCTTGATTTGTCCTCACTAATTAACAAATCTTCTTTTTTGATTTCTCCAGTTAATCCTAAAAATTGAGTATAATAATTAAGCATCTTAAAATCAGACCAACCACCTCTTTGTCTTACTGCATCTAAACTTATATTTGCATTTTTTTGAGCCAATATTCTGAGATGTATCGCACCTGAATGCCTGAAATCATATCCACTTAAATTTGAATACATTTCTCCTGCTTTTGGATGGCTTATCTTATCTCCCCACAATTGCTTTGCGACTTTTTTTAACTTTTCCGAAAACCTTTCATAACTTAAACTAAATAAATCATCACATGGTTGCAAATTACTTTCACGAATATATTTTCTTAAAGCATCTCCACAATAAAGAAGATTAAATGTTCTTCCGCTTTTATTATTTTTAGAAATTTCATCTGGAATAGAAAGCCAAACCTCTCCGTTTTTCTCATACACATCTTTAACCTTCAAAGACAAACACTCTGTTGGAAATCTAATAATCGTATCATATAAAAATTTTATAAGAACTTGCTGTTGTTCATTAAAATATGGAAGCATTTCATCTACTTGCTCTTTAGTTAAATAAACGAATTGTACTGCTGGATTCTCAGTAGATAAATCTTCAGTGATATCCTCGACCGCAATGCCTTGCTTTCTATTTATTTTCATCCACCAATGCCAAAAAGCCTTAAAATTTCTTACATAGTCTGAAACATATCTATATGGCTGACCATTATCTAGCCTCTTGATTCTACCCTTAAATAAATCATCAAACAAACCGTGCACTGCACTATAATTCTTATCCGCCTTAGTTATATCATTTATGCCTCTTGCCTCGAGTAAGTTAAAAATTCTCATTAACTTTTGCCTTAAAACATTCAATCTCCCATAAGAACGAGAGCCCTTTTTGCTTCCTTTGCCCACATTCTGCCCAGTCTCCATATCAGAAATATATTTAATTAAAATATCAGAATTAGATTTGTTCAATCCTTCTACTCCTCCTTCTGAAGCTCTCTCTTTCCAATTAAAAAAAGTCGCTTCGTGGCAATGTACATCTTTCTTCATGCAAACGAAAGTGCTCTAAACTTTATAAATGTACCTATACTCTACTTATACTCTCTCCAAGTGTGTTTGCATTTTTTGCATCTGTAGAATTTCGTTTCAGCTTCATCAGAAGAACGAGTTTGAGAAGTCCAGAAATGAGCTTCAGTGTGTTTGCACTTTTTACAGACAGCTTCAACAGTAGGCATTGTGTCAACTTCTTTTTCTTTCATTACTGCGATTTCTGGTTTTTCTTCGACTTTTTCATTTATCTTTAGATTTGGCTTTTCTTTTGTTGAATAGCTACATCTAGGGCAGCCATAGTTTTTGGTTTTCTGTACAAGAAGCGCACCACATTTTGGACAAAATTGCATTTTTTAATTTGAGCATCGAGATATTTAAGTCTTTCTATTTGGAAAGCGTTAGCACCAGCCACGTTGGTCTGAAGGTTTTTTCCAATCAAAGAAAATAAGTTTTACCCATCCAATTAACGGGACTCTAAGAATAGCTTTTCCAACGACTTGGTTTGGATTAATCCCTCTTTCGAATGGTAGCAAGCCGAGGTTGTTGTCTCCCTTTGTTGTATATTTTTCTTGGGAGTCTATATTTATTACTCTGTGAATTATCGGGTTTGCTTGCCCTCCGCTAAAAATGATTATGTCTCCGACTTTGACGTTTTTTGGGCCTAGAACAATTATAATGTCTCCTTTATTGAATCCATTTTTTAGTGCCCAGTTTGAAGTTTGATTAAAGTCGAGATTATAGTCTGAATAAAGTTTATTTTGCATAATTGTTTCGAGATTTGTAGAGTGGTGCATAGAGCAGCTTTCAACAATGACTAACGGGAGGGCAGTTCCTGTTAAAAGAGACAGTACTGGAAAGATTATAAACTTTATTACAACTAACGCAATTAACAAACTAACAATAAAACTTGGCCAACTATCTTCTTTAAGAAAGTTCCAAAATCTTAGAAAGACATTTTCTTTATCCATATGTATAAGAAGCGAAATTAGTTTTTAAAGATTGGCAATTAAAATAAGATAAAGAGGCAACCACTCTTTGGAAGTAATTGTTGATTTTGCCTTTGACTTTGGTTTTACAAAATCAATTTGATTATTTGCTTGCAGGAAGCGCGCGAATAGTAGGAATAACAAACTTTTTTAAATGAACTAATTTTGAATAAATTAAGGCGTGGCCTCGTAGCTCAGCCTGGTTAGAGTACCAGACTCTTAATCTGGGTGTCAGGGGTTCAAATCCCCTCGAGGTCATTTATAGTCTAAGGGATTTGAACAGTTCAAATCTTACTCGCAAAATACTCTTGCGATCTTTATTTTTGTGTTCTTTTAAGGCAAGAGTGTTTTGTTCGCCTCGAGGGTCATTTTATTATTTTAGGTCTAGAAAAGCTCAAAACTACTTTTGAATGGCAAAAACAAAAGGTTTAAAAACCAACTTTTTTTAATGATTTTGTCTAAACTGTTATAGCGACAAATATGCACGTTCTCCAACCAAAGCACTCAAAATTAAAACAAGAGGAAGTTTCTAAATTACTTGTAAAGTATAATATTTCTTTAGCGCAATTACCGAAGATATCTAAAGAAGATTCTGCGGTTATTAATTTAACGGCAAATGTTGGTGATGTCGTAAGAATTGAAAGAAAATTGGATGAAGGGAGTGAAGAATATTTTCGGGTTGTTGTTTAATTATGGTTGAAAAAAAATTAATTTCTGTTGATAGAAGGCATGTTCTTGTAAAAGAATTTTTGAAAAATCACTCTATTGTTGAGTCAAATATTACTTCTTTTAATGATTTTATTGAAATTAGAATGCAAGAAATCATTAATGAGTTGAATGAATCAATGCCCAAAGAAGACTTTGAAATAAAAATGGGAAGAATTAGCGTCGGAAAACCAGACATTGTTGAGGCAGATGGTTCTGTAAAATTAATTAGTCCTGCTGAAGCTAGATTGAGAAATTTAACGTATTCTGCCCCGATAAAAATGGAGTTAACAATAAGATTTGAGGGGCAAGTTGAAACTGCGGAAGTTCAGCTAGGTAGAATTCCAATTATTGTTAAAAGTAAGGCCTGTAATTTGTATGGTCTTAGTAAGGAAGAGTTAATTGCTAAGTATGTTGATCCAAATGATTCTGGAGGATATTTTCTTATTAACGGAAATGAAAGAGTTTTGGTTATGGCAGAGGACTTAGCTTCTAATCAGGCATTTATGGAGAACCAGAAAGTGAAAGGATTTGTTTTAAGGTTGTTTTCGCAGAGAGGTGCTTATAAAATTCCTGTTTCAATTAATGAAAATAAAGAAGGACTTTTAGAGATTTCTTTTTCAAGATTCAGAAAAATTCCTTTAGTACTTTTGCTAAAATCTTTAGGCATGGTTTCTGAAGCTGAAATATCTAAATTGATTGGAAAACAAACAGATGGTTTGCTTGTAAACTTATATGAATATGCAAACGTTGCCGATGCTGAAGATGCTCTAATGAAAATTGCAGAGTTGACTTCTTTGCAAGGAACAAAAAAAGAATTGTTAGACAGAACAAAACAAAGAATTGATTCATATTTATTGCCTCATGTTGGTTTGGATAAAAATTCGAGAATTGAAAAGGCGAAAACGTTGTGTAAGATGATAAAACAATTTTATCTTGGAAAAGAGAATCCTGAATCTGCAATATCCGACAAAGATCATTACGGAAACAAGAGAGTTAGACTTTCTGGCGATTTGTTATCTGATTTATTTAGAGTCAATTTGAATATATTGTTGAGAGAAGTGCAGCATTCTTTGCAAAAGACAGTAAAGAGAAGAAAGTTTTATTCGATAAAAACAATTGCAAAATCGACATTATTTTCGCATAGAATCGAATCGGCTATTGCTACTGGTTCTTGGATTGGCGAGAGAACTGGAGTAACACAGAACATGAAAAAAGATAACTTCTTGTCTATTTTGTCTCAATTACAGAAAGTAGTTTCTACACTACCGGGAGAGCAGGAAAATTTCGCAGCAAGAACAGTTCATCCAACACATTATGGAAGATTCTGTCCAGTTGAAACTCCTGAAGGAACTGAAATTGGTTTAAGAAAAAATCTTGCGATGCTTGCAAGAGTTTCTACGCGTTCGTTAGTTTCTGAAGATAAGATATTAAAAGCATTGGTCGAAGGAGGTTTAATTCGTGAAGGTGATGAGGCAGTAGACGTATTCTTAAATGGAAAATTTGTGGGTGTTGTAAAAGATGGTAAAGGATTTGCATTAAGTGTTAAAGAAAAGAGAAGAGCGGGAGGATTGCCTATTGAAATGAGCGTTAGGTATGATTCTTTTTTAAATAATGTTTTATTATCCACTGAAGTTGGGAGAGTTTTGAGACCATTAATTATTGTTAAAAATGGAGCTTCTAAATTGACTGAAGAACATTTGAAGTTGGTTGAGCAGGGTTCTTTGAAATGGGACAATTTGGTTGAACAGGGAATTATTGAGTATTTAGATGCTGCTGAAGAAGATAATTGTTATGTTTCTTTGTACAAAGAAGAAATAACTTCTGAGCATGATTATTTGGAAATTGATCCTATTGCATGTTTAGGAATTGTAACGTCTATTGTTCCGTATGCAAATCATGACCAGGCGCCTAGACTTTTAAGAGGTAGTAAGACTCAAACACAGTCTTTAGGAATTTATGCTGCAAATTATCATGTGAGAATGGATACAAATGTTTCGGTTTTACATTATCCGCAAAAACCACTTGCAAGAAGTTTTATTTATGATACATTAAATATTTACCCTGCAGGACAAAATGTTGTTGTTGCTGTTATGCCGTATGATGGTTTTAATATTGAAGATGCAGTTGTTTTGAATCAAGGTTCTATCGACAGAGGCTTTGGAAGATCTTCTTATTTCAGACCTTACAACGCTGTTGAACTTAATTACGCAGGGAGATTAAAAGATGAAGTATGTGTTCCTGAAAAAGATGTTTCGGGGTATAGAATGGAGCAGTCATACAGATTATTAGAAGATGATGGTATTGCTTTCCCTGAAGCTGAAATGCATGAAGGAGACGTTATTATTGGAAAAACTTCACCTCCCAAATTCTTGTCGGAAGCAAGAGAAATTTCTATACAAACTAAGAAGGAAAATTCAACTGCAATGAGACAGGAAGAAACTGGAACTGTCGATGGAGTTTTCATTACTCTGGATGGAGAAGGAAATAAGATTGTACAAGTTAGAATGAGAGATTTAAGAAAGCCAGAAGTTGGAGACAAATTCGCTACACCGCATGGACAGAAAGGAGTTATTGGATTTATCGCACCGGAAGCAGATGTTCCGTTTACTGCTCGAGGAGTAAGACCTGATCTAATTTTTAATCCACATGGTATTCCTTCTCGTATGACTGTAGGTTATCTGCTGGAAATGTTGGCTGGCAAAGTTGCGGCATTATCGGGAGTTGTTAGAGATGCTTCTGCGTTTGCTGGAGAAGAACTGGGAAGTTTAGAAGATAATTTAAGAAAATTAGGATTTAGATTTGATGGAAAAGAAGTTTTGTATCATGGAGTTACTGGACAAAAATTAGCTGTAAAGATTTATGTTGGAAATATGTATTATTTGAAATTAGGTAGAATGGTAAAGAACTTACTTCATGCGAGAGCTTCTGGTAAGATTGCACTTTTAACAAGACAGCCAATTGAAGGAAGATCAAGAGGCGGAGGTTTAAGACTTGGAGAGATGGAGCAGCAAGCATTAGTTGCACATGGAGCATCTTTATTATTGAAAGAAAGATATGATTCAGATAAAGTAGTAATCCATATTTGTGAAAGATGCGGAGCAATTGCTACTGACGATAAAATCAGAGACAAACAAATTTGCCCACTTTGCCAGTCAAATAAAGTTGAGCCAGTTGAATTATCTTATGCGTTTAAATTATTGTTAGAAGAATTACAAGGAATGCATTTGTTAACTAAATTAGAATTGAAAAATAAATACGAACAATAAAATGGGATTTATAGACGATAATGATGTGGAGTTTGAGGATGGGGCACCAAAGAGAGCTCCCAGGTATGCCTTTGCGCAACAGCAATTGCCACAAGTTTTGGATGTTTTGAGTAGACTTGATAGTGCTTTCCCTGATAGAAATACTTATTACCCTTCCCATGCAGGTACAGATAGACCAGTAATGATACGGGAATATTTTAGAGTGTTCATTACTCCAGAATTTGAAGTTGCTTTCGAAGGAGGGAATTTAGATGAAATTAGGTTTGCAGAAGATGCAATATTTTTGAGAGATGAAATGAGAAAAGTAATTCCTGATTTTGGAAAAAATAAATCTTTGGAGGCAGTTGTATAAAATGGAAAAAGCAATTAAAAAACAAGTAAAGGCAATAAAGTTTAGTTTGTTTAGTCCTGACCAGATTAAAAAAATATCTGTGGCAAAAATAGTTACACCAGAATTATATGATGTTGATGGTTATCCTGTCGACGGTGGTTTAATGGATTTGAGACTTGGTGCAATTGATCCCGGAGTAAGATGTAGAACTTGCGGAGGACATTTGAAAGAATGTTTAGGACATCCAGGTATGATTGAATTGGCTAGACCTGTTATTCATATAAAATATATCACAATTATTGATTTGGTTATGAGAAGTACTTGCGAAGCTTGTGGAAAAATTATGTTGACTGCAGAAGATGCTCAAAAAGATTTGAAATCAAGAATAAAGAAAGCAAAGGACGCAAAAAAATGTCCTCATTGTGGTATCGTTCAAGAAAGAGTTAAATTTGAAAAACCTTCTCAATTCCATATTGGAAAAAGAAGAATGTTTCCTTCTGAGATTAGAGAGAGATTAGTTAAAATACCTGACGAGGATTTGAAGTTACTCGGAATTAATCCGAAGACATTAAGACCTGAATGGGGAATTTTGACTGCACTTCTTGTTCCGCCGGTAACAGTTAGACCGTCGATAACTTTGGAATCTGGTGAAAGATCGGAAGATGATTTAACACACAAACTTTCGGATATTATTAGAGCTAATCAAAGACTTTGGGAAAACTTAAATGCTGGTGCGCCTGAAGTTATTATTGAAGATTTATGGGATTTATTGCAATATCACGTAACAACATTCTTCGATAATTCGGTTGCAAAGATTCCACCAGCAAGACATAGAAGTGGTCAGCCATTAAAAACAATCAATGAAAGAATTAAAGGTAAAGAAGGAAGAATCAGAAAGAACTTAGCAGGTAAGAGAGTTAACTTTTCTGCAAGAACTGTAGTTTCGCCAGATCCATATTTGAAGTTAAATGAAGTCGGAATTCCATTTGAAGTTGCTAAAGTTTTGACTGTTGCTGAAAGAGTTACAACATTAAATATTGGCAGAATGAGAAAACTTGTTCTGGCTGAAGGCTATCCTGGTGCGAATTATATTATAAGACCTGATGGAAAGAGAAAAAGAATTTCTCCTGAATTGAAAGAAGATTTATCTAAAGAAATTGAACCAGGATATACTGTTGAGAGACATTTGGTTGACGGAGATATTGTTTTATTTAACAGACACCCTTCACTTCACCGAGCTTCTTTGATGGCACATAATGTTAGAGTTTTACCTTGTAGAACATTTAGAATGCATCCTGCTGTTTGTTTTCCATACAACGCAGATTTTGATGGAGATGAAATGAATATTCATGGTCCGCAGACTGAAGAAGCTAGAGCTGAAGCAGAATGTTTGTTGAATGTTCAACAAAATTTAATTTCTCCAAAAAATAATACAAATTTATTTGGTTGTACTGATGACGCCTTAACTGGTAATTATGTAATGTCTGAGCAGGAATTTGATAAAGACGAGGCAATGCAATTGGTTTATTCTTCTGGATTGAAAACCTTCAGCATGGCTAAAAAAGTAAGTGGGAGAGAATTGTTTGAAAATGCCTTACCTGATGAGTTAAAGAATTCTAGACTTAAATCAGAGGGATTTATTACAGAAGAGGGTGAAGATGTTAAGCGGTTAGATAAAGAGATTGGAAGAAAGAGAACTATTGAAGTTCTGAAAGATGTTTATACTTTAGGAATGACTTTCTTATCTAGAAATGGATTTACAATTTCAATTAATGACTTAGATGTTTCTGATGAAGTCAAGAAAGAAACTCAAAAGATGATTGAAGCAGCGACTGTAAAGACACAAGAAATAATTGAGTCTTATTATAACAAGACAATTGAAAATTTACCAGGAAAAACCGCAGAACAGACTAGAGAAATTAAAATAATGCAGACATTGAATGGAGTTAGAACAGATATTGGTAAATTTGTTAAAGAAAAATTTCCTAAAGATAATTTAGTTAGTAAAATGATTAGCGCTAAGGCGCGAGGAAGCATTCTGAATATTACTCAAATTGCTTGTTCAGTAGGTCAGCAGATTATGAGAGGACAAAGAATTAATTTTGGTTATACTGAAAGATCATTGAGCTGTTTTAAAAAAGGAGATTTAACGCCTAGAGCTGGCGGATTTATTAAGAATTCATTTTTGAATGGATTAAGGCCGGATGAATTTTTCTTTGGTGCGATGACTGGAAGAGATGCGATGATGGATACTGCTTTGAGAACTCCTAAGTCCGGTTACTTGTATAGAAGGCTTGTTTCTGCATTACAAGATTTTATTGTTGAATATGATGGGACTGTTAGAGATGCTAATGAAGGAATTGTTCAATATTCTTTTGGTGGAGATGGATTAGATGTTTCTGCTTTGCATTTGAATAAGAAGCTTGCTCCTGGCGAGGCAATTGGTATCGTTACTGCTCAATCTTTTGGCGAATCTTCTACTCAGATGGTTCTTAATGTATTCCATAGCGCAGGAGTTGCAGAGATGCAAGTCACGCAAGGCCTTCCAAGATTAATTGAAATTTTAGATGCAAGAAAGAATCCTTCCACGCCGTCTATGGAAATTTATTTGGATAAAGACCATAATAATGAGAAGGATGCGAAAGTTATTGCTGAAAAAATAAAAGAAGTTTCTTTGAAAGAAATTATGTCTGAGATTAATGTTGATTTTGGAACTAAGAAGTTGGACATTACAATTAACAAAGAATCTTTGAAGAGTGTTCATATGGGGCTTGAGAAGGTTGTTGAAGTTTTAGATGAAAAAGGATTCAAGGCAAAAAAGAAGGGCGAAGATTCAATCGTTATTGATTTGAATGAATATGACTTTAAGGGAATATTTAAGTTTAAACAAAAAATAAAAGAAACAGTTATTTCTGGAGTTAAGGGAATTGAGAATGTACTAGTTGTTAAGAGAGATGCGAATTTTGTCGTTTTAACTGCAGGAACGAATTTGAAAGATATTTTGCAATTTAAAGGAGTTAATATTGAAAAGGTTATGACAAACGATTTGCATGAAATTGCAGCGTTACTTGGAATTGAAGCAGCTAGACAATCAATAATTAACGAAATTAATAAAGTTTTAGTTTCACAGGGTTTAGATATCGATAGAAGACATTTAACACTTGTTGCTGATGCGATGACAGCTTCCGGAATTGTTAAAGGAGTTACAAGAGTTGGAATTATTTCTGATAAGAATTCAGTTTTAGCAAGAGCGTCATTTGAGACACCTGTAAAACATTTTGTAAATGCAACTAGAACAGGAAAGAAAGATAAAATGGCGTCTGTAATTGAAAATATTATATTGAATCAACCAGTTCCAGTTGGAACCGGACTTCCAGGATTACTTGTAAAAGTTACAGGACCTTTGTATAAAGAAATGGAGAAAAAGAAAAAATGAGCTTAAAAGATTTAGCAGAAGCAAATAAGAAAGGCAAAGTTAGCTTTGGAATTAAGGAAGTTTTGAGATTAGCCAAAAAGAAGAAATTAAAAAAGTCTTCAAGAGTTTTTGTAGCTAAAGATGCAAGAGAAGAAACTTTCAAGGCGCTTGAAAAAGCAGAAGTTGAATTTGAGGTATTAAAAACTAAAGCAGAGATTTCTAATGAGATGGGAATTGATTTCAATTCTGAGGTCTTTTTAATTGATTAGATACAAATGGCAAAAACAATAGATATGCAGTTGATGAGATATATTAATCTTTTTGAAAGAGCTGCGAAAGTTTCAACAACAGACTGTTTTGTTTATAATAACGCGATTTATTTTGCTGTTCCAAAGAAATTGGTTTTTCAGGCAGTTGGAAGAAATGGAGAAAATGTAAAATATATTTCTAATACTTTAAGAAAAAGAATAAAAGTTATTGCTATGCCTTCAAAAGAAGCATTCGATTCTGAGACTTCGGATACTAGGAAGGTAGAAGAGTTGAAAGATTTTATTAAAGATATTGTTGCACCTGTCGAAATCACTTCAGTTGATTTTAAAGAGGGAGCAATTACTATTTCTGGAAGCAGGGAAAGTAAGGCAATTCTTATTGGAAGAGACAGATGCAGAGAGAAAGAACTTTCAGAGGTTTTGAAAAGAACTTTTGGAGTTAAGGAATTTAAGATATTGTGATTATTTTTTAATTGCTTTAATTCCTTGTTTGAACATATAGGCTGAATAAATTAAGGGAGCCATTGTGCCCGCTGCAAAATATAAGTCTATCGGGCCCATAAAAGTTATTGCAAAAAATTTTCCTAAGTTATCATCTGATTTATAAATCTCCTTTGTCGCCCAAAATAACCCTGCTGCTAATGGGCCAGTTATTCCCGCGCTTATGAGGAGCCCTATAGTAGAATCAATAAAATAATTACTTGGCGTGGCTATTTTTTCTACGCTTTCTATGCTATAGAATTTTCCATACTTTTCTGCTTGTTTACTATTTTTTATGCGATTACACTTTTCTCTAAATTTTAGTGCTTTTTCTAGTCCGTTTTCTTTTGCAATATGATATAATCTGTCTAGATATTTTATTGCCATTTAGCTAAATTGTTTTTTCTGGACAATCCCCAGTAAGCTAAGGTTGTTAACGAGAGATTCCACATTAGCCCTGCTCCTCTCATTGCATATTTAAATGAGGCTTCTTCTAACTCTTCAATATGTGCGTTTTCCGAAGAAGAGAGCTCATTTCGATTTGTTATAATTGAATATCCACTACCAATATATTCTCTTTTGATGCCAGGATAGTTGTTTATTTGCGAATTATAATTTGCACATTTTTTTATGTCACTAATTGCTCCTGCGAGGAAACCAGCTGCGATTATTGGGAGTGCAATATTTTTTATTTTTTCTGCGAGTGTCATTGTTTCTCCTTTCTTCTCTCATAATTAAATATACATCCTACAAGTGTTCCAGGTAGTATACATGCCACTTGAAGTCCGAAGTAACTAACGGCTAGGTTATATAAAAAATTTTGTGGTTCTTGTCCTGCCATAACAAAGGAGCTAATTACGC
>Ga0247841_10000538_pt1 | contig 97883 bp, 100 predicted proteins | sample LaCruzMarch2015__2_FD_192410 | JGI IMG/M metagenome (GOLD analysis project Ga0247841, IMG submission 192410) | Freshwater microbial communities from meromictic Lake La Cruz, Castile-La Mancha, Spain - LaCruzMarch2015_18m | ecosystem: Environmental > Aquatic > Freshwater > Lake | place: Spain...
TTTCCGCTATGGCAAAACTCGGGCATCTTTTCTCGCCTTTGAAAGTGGGCAGCATGCAGCTCAAAAACCGCATAGTGCTGTTGCCCATGGCGATCTACGCGGACAACGGTTATCCGTCCGTCCGCCAGGCCAGGTTTTTGCTGGAGAGGGCCCGGGGCGGAGCCGGCGTAGTCTGCATCCCGCTGAATGTACTGCCTAAAGGTTCCGAGTTTACCGGATCTATGACCTGTAACCTCTCGGAAGACGTTTATACCAAGCCGCTCAGGGAGTTGACCGCACGGGTACATGATTGTGGCACGCCCATAGTCGGGCAACTCATTTCACTCATGTTCTGGCGCAGGGATGCCGCGTCCGCGCTGGAAGTAGTCGGCCCTTCCGAGGTATCCGTGCGCCCCAAAGCGCACAAGACGCGGGCCATGACGGTGGAGGAGATCCATCTCTTCTGCGGCCAGTATGCAGATGCCGCTCGGCGTGCCCGGGAAGCGGGTTTTGATGCCATAGAGATCATGGGCGGCATCGGGGGTACCATAAGCAGGTTCATGTCGCCCGCCGCCAACCTGCGGACGGATGATTACGGCGGCAATTTTGAGAACAGGATGAGATTTCCCCTGGAGATAATGGAGGGTTGCAGGGCGGCGGCGGGCCTGGATTACAACATACTGTGGCGGTATTCTGGCCATGAATTCATTGATGGAGGGTATGGGGTTGAGGAGGCATGCGGGATAGGGAGTGCCCTGGAAAAGGCCGGGGCCGGCTGGCTGAACCTGCAGGTGGGGTGGCACGACACTTCGGTCCCGCTGGTTACCAGGGAAGTGCCGCAGGGACATTTTGTGTATATCGCGGAAACGATCAAGAGACATGTGAACATTCCCGTGGTTACAGGTTACAGGATCACCGATCCCGGTATGTCCGACCGCATAATCGCCGAAGGGAAAGCCGATCTCATCGGGATGGCGCGTGCCCTCATCAGCGATCCGGAGTTGCCCAAAAAGGCGGAGGCCGGCCGCCTTCACGCCATAAACAGGTGCATCTGCTGCTGCCGTTGCCTGGACCAGGGGCTGTCGCAGCACAGGCCGGTGGAGTTATGCAGTGTCAATGCCAGGATGGGAGACGAGATACTGTCGGATATCGTGCCGGCAGCCCGTGCCAGGAAAATCCTGGTCGTGGGCGGCGGGCCGGGCGGGATGGAAGCAGCCAGGGTCGCCGCCCTGAGGGGGCACAGTGTGACACTGTGGGAGAAGTCACCACGGCTGGGCGGGCTGCTTAACTGCGCCAAAAGCCCTCCGGGCAAATGGGAGATCGGCTATCTCAGCGGCTACCTGGAAAATCAGCTCAAGGAGCTTAAAGTAGATGTGGTCCTCAACAAAGAAGCCGATGTCGATTCGATCATTGATGCGAGACCCGACGCGGTCGTACTGGCAACCGGATCGAAACCCTGCATCCCCCAAATACCGGGCATTGACCGGCCCGGCGTGATAACGGCACAGGAGCTGTTAAGCGGAGAGAAAAAGGCGGGCGGAAAAGTTGTAGTCATCGGTGGAGGCATGATAGGCTGCGAAATAGCCGGAATGCTGGCTGCTGAAGGCAGCAAGGTAACGGTACTGGAAATGTTGCCCAAGATCGGAATGGACATCGGGCCGACCGAACGTTTCATAATGCTTTCATCCCTGCGGGAGAAAGGCGTTGACCTGCGTGTCGCGGCGGAAGCTAAGGGGATAAGCGGTGCGGGCGTGCAGGCAGTCTGCGATGGTACTGCCGCGTCCTTCGAAGCGGATACCGTCATTATAGCGGCGGGTATGCAGCCCTGCGATGATCTTTCCGCCGTCCTGGCAGGCAGGCTGCCCGAGGTCTACCCTATTGGCGATTGCGTCGAAGCAAAACGTATTGGGGAAGCCCTTAAAGACGCCTACCGTGTAGCTTTAAGACTCTGAGCAGCTGATGGTATGAATTATTTTTATGCACTGCTTGGGTAGCTCTTTATCCTGGTTGCGCTGGTTTTACTCACGCTCCTGATGAGAAAGTGCTCGATACTCTCCACCTGTCACGAGACTCTCTTCTCCAGGCTGGTAACCGATTTTGCCCTGCCTGCGCTGATATTCCTGACCCTCTCCCGCCAGGCGTTCGACCTCTAAAAGCTCCTGACTGCTCTCATCATGATGGGCACCATCTTTGTTGCCTCTACACTGGGTTACGCCCTCATCATGCAGTGCTTCAACAACAACCCCGAGGCCATGGGGGACGCATTGATAATCAGCGAGCTGGGCGCAGGCGTGCCCCTCTTCCTGCTGGCCATCCCCTTTTCCTTCGTCAGGCTGCCCGCGGGGGCCATTGCAGCGGTGGTCGCCGCGCGTTACGGCTGCAACGGGGGGCTTGCTTCCGCGCTGGTGATCGCGATGTATATCTTGAGCCTCGGGACGATCCCGCTCATTTACCTGTTGACGATCAGCATATAGCGACAGGGCATCAGGTGTCACGCAACCTGGATTTCCTCAGCCTACCAGAGTATTTAATTGCGCCTGCCCCTCCAGCGTCACCCGGTCGTTTTGCACATCGTAAGTAAAAACGTATTTATTTATGATGTCCCGGCCCAGCAGGCAGGGACAATGCAGCCAGTCCGGATCATCCTGATTGGTGGCGGGGATACACTGGATACCCAGCTTAATTGACTCTGCCAACTGGCGCCTCCTCGTATCCATAAAAATCAACAGGGCGTCTTCGTAGAAATAGTCACAGCTACCGCTGATACCTGCTGAGCTGCGGATTGTACCGGTACGCTTGTATTGTTCTAACCCTAACGCATAGATGCCGTTGAGGCATGTGGCAGAGGCCCCGGTATCTATCATGAAGTCCACCCATTCACTGTGGCGTATCCGCGGAATATAGCAAAGCGCCTGCACGGCCGGTGCAGGCGACATATGAAATCCAAATGTAGACAGTCTACACGGTATTTTCCGCATATCTTAGAAAAGCGTCACGACTTTGCGGCTGGATATGAATTTAATAACGACTTCCTTGATAGGCAGCTTTAACCGTGTGACCTTGCTAACCAACAGGTCATATTTTTTACTATTAGCAACCACTGCGGAATTATAGACCGCTATCCATTCGCCATCGTGTTTTTTCAGCAGATCCTGCCTGTGTTCATCGATAAACAACACACTATCGCTATATTGCTGATATTGCCTGGCGAACTGGGCCTCGCCGCCAGTGGAATCTAAGGCCTCTTTAATTAACTTCGCTGATACAACCATGACTTATCACTATCCAATCACCATAGTCGAATGATTATCAATCCACTTTCTCTATGATAACGCCTGCATCAGGAAAAGACAAAGCCACCTTCCCCCCTGCCTATCCCCAGCTCATTCTCCCTCCCCAAACCTCCCGCTAACCCACTTCGAACACAGGCCGCCGGCCAGTTTTTCTTGTGCAACACAGACATCGTTTTACAATTTGATATTTGTCTGCATGCTTTTGTATTCAGGCTTACGCTTTTCGATGAAAGCGCGTCCGCCTTCCTCGGCCTGGCCCGAGGCCATCATGAATTCCATCAATTCCGGCTCCAGCGGGGCCGTGAACAGCCGGCGCAGCGCGTAACTTGCGCAGGACCAGGGCCTTTAATTTCAGCATGAATCTCTCCCTGGGGAACCTCTTGAGGTACTCTTCACAGCATTCCAGCGCCTCGGCATACCGGCCGAGCTCCTCGAGGGCGTGGGCCTTGCCGCTGACGCCCCCGAAGTGCCAGTAACCGCGGGGAACAGCCTCCTCGTAGCTGGCCAGGGCTTCTTCGAAACGCCCGGCCTGCAGCAGGGTTTTACCCCTGGCGCACCATGTCTCGCCGATGCGGTCGAAGTTGTCATCGGGGTCGGCCAGGGCAATGTCGTAGAGCGCCACTGCCTCATCGTAGCGGCCGAGACTTGTGAGGGCCTGCCCCTTGTTGAGCAGGGCGAAGGGGTAATCGTCCTCGTCCGGGCCCATCTCCAGCGCTTTATCGTACAATGGCAGTGCCTCTGCGTGCCTGCCCATGTTGCTGAGCGCGTTGGCCTTCTCGTGCCACGCCTCGAGGTTGGCTGGGTCGAGCCTGATCAACGCATCATGGCAGATCTCGTACCGTCCCCAGCAGCCCTTCTCCCCCAGGTCGAAGCCGTGCATCTCCCAGTATTCGCAGGGGTGCTCGCCCTCCGCCCACTTCTTCGCTTCTTTGACCGACCTCTTCCAGCACTTTACAGCCCCGGCGCTTTTGCCCTGCTTTTCCAGCGCCAGCGACTTGAGGTACCAGGCCTCGGGGTCTTCGTCCGAGATGGCCAGCAGGCGGACGAGGGCATGCAGGCAATCCTCCAGCCTGCCCATCTCCAGCAGCGTGTGGGCCCGCTCGAACATGACCTCGTAGATGTCCTCCGCCGGCAGATCCTGGAGGCCATCGAAGGCGGCCAGTGCCTCCTCTAAGCGGCGGGCGTGCTTGAGGGCAAGGGCCGCGGCGAACCTCTTTTTCATCCTTTTGTTGGACGCTTTCATGATTTTCATACCTATTCTCCTGCCAGCGCGGCGAGTGCCCTGCCGCGGTCTGCAATGACCTCCCCGTTGTGCGGGTCGAGTTCCAGCGCGCGGTCGAAGCAGGCAAGCGCTTCACCGTGCCTGCCGAGAGGATCAAGGGCACTGCCGAGGGCATGCCAGGCCAGCGGGTTGGAGCCGTCCATATCCACAGATTTCCTGAGGCACTGCTCCGCCTCCTCATACCTCGATTCGGAAAGCAACTGGCCGCCCATACCCGACCATGCGGCGGGGTTGGCCGGCTCGGCTGCGAGCCATTTGTCCAAGCAGGTGTGCGCCGCTTCATCCTCGCCGAGCATGTGGTGGAGGTAGGCCTTGTACTGTATGACACTGAGTGCAGGCGCACCTTCGCCGGCAGCCCTGTCCATGCAGGTCAGCGCCTCCCCGAAGCGGCCGATTTCGGAAAGCGCTATGCCTTTGCGGAACCAGGCCTCTGAGAGACCGGGGTCCAGCGCCAGCGCCCTGTCCAAAAACAGCAGGGCCTCCCTGTACAGCCCGCACGCGATGTGGTGCCCGGCCGTCCCTATGTAGCCGCGGGCGCAGCCGGGATCCAGGTCAAGCACACGGCCGAAGCAGTCCATTGCCTCCTCTTCCCTTCCCAGGGCGCGCAGGGCCATGCCCTTACCGCACCAGCCGAGCACGTTGTCCGGGTTTGATTTGAGGAACAGGTCGAACGAGCTCAGCGCCGGCCCGTAATGGCCCAGCTCATACTCGGCATTGGCCAGGGTGAGGTGGGCCGCGGTGAAACCCGGGTTTCTCTTTATGAGGTCGCGGCACTTACCGGCGGCGGACTTGTTGCGGCCCTGCAGCCAGGTGTTGATGGCCTGGAGGTGCATTATGCAGGGATCGCCCTGGCGGATGCAGTAAAGAACCTTGAAGTAATCGTCAGCCCTGTCATAATCGCCCCGGTAGCCCAGCTCCATGGCCGTATCCAGCCAGCGCCCGGACAGCCCGGGGTCTGCAGTCAGAGTCTCATTGAGAAAATCCACCGTCTGCTGGGTGATGTTTGGCCCCAGCAGCCCGAGCACCCGGTCGAGAAGTTTTTCGTCTTTATCCAAAAAATACCTCCTTGTTATTTGGTCAGTTGGGGGGGGAAATGGTCAGCCTGGTATGGCTACCGGTTTTATATTACGCCGTGACTTTGACAGCTGTGTGTCCGGGGGTGCGGGGTGCGTCGTCGGCAAAGAGGCCGGCCGGCACCTTCAGCAGGTACCCGGCCACCTCGGGCCTGCAGTCCTTGCAGGCCGGGACGGCGGTGGGGCCGCCGTCGACGATGAGGGTGGGGTAGAGGTCATACCAGATGGCCTTCTGCTTTCCGCAGAAGCGGCAGGTCATCTTCGAGGCGTCCCGGTACTTGCGCCTGGCGACGTCGATGGCGCTTTTCACCATCTCGGCATAGGTGCCCGTGAGGCCGCAGCCCCAGCAGTGGAAGAGCTTGCGGCCTTCGACGGCCTCGGTCTGGTTGAGGAGATTTTTACACTTGGGACAATAATGTGGTTCCAATGTTCCTCCTTTTTATTTATTTGCCGGGAATTGCACACTTTACCCACAGAAGGGGGTGCTTCGGGAACGGATACATCAGTTGAAAACGGGACTGTCCGGGTGAAAGGGAAATGGGGTCACCGCACCGGTGAACAGGGGATGATTGAATTGTACTGTTTTAGAGTGACAACTGTGTGTCAAAACGGGGCGGGGTTAACTGCGGCCAGTGAATATATCCAGGTATTCCTGGTATACATACGACTGGCCATATTTGCTATCTTTATCTTTATGCCTGAGTATCCCCAATTCAATTAAGCGTTTGAGAACCGTCTGCGCTCCGGCACGGGTAAAGCCAGTCCACTTCTGAATGGTCGCGGCAGTTATAATTGGCTGGCCGTAAAGCTTGGGCAATACGCGTACTGCACTCTCAGAAGCGCGTTTGCCGAGTGCTTGGAGCTTAGACATGTCTTTCTCGCGCAGAACAGTAATTTTGCTAACTGTGTCAATGGCTTCGTTGGCAATTTGAATAACACCATCAAGGAAAAAGTCTACCCATTGGGAAACTTTTCCATTGCGATAGTCATCAAGCTTTGCATAATAAAGTTTCTGATGACTCTTAAAATATGACGATAAGAACAAAACCGGTTTTTCAAGGTAACCTTCTTTCCACAGATAGAAAGTGATGAGCATCCTTCCTGTTCTCCCATTTCCATCCAGGAATGGGTGGATGGTCTCAAATTGAGCATGCATAATTGCAGTCTTTATTACAGTGGGCATCGCATTACCTGCCTGTATAAATGCTTCAAGTTCTCCCAGTGCCCTGTGCATCTCAGCAACGGGTGGCGGCACAAAGCTGGCATTATCTGGACGTGTGCCGCCTATCCAGTTCTGGCTTGTACGGAATTCGCCGGGATTGGAAAAATGGGTCACCCGCGCTTCTTGCAGAAGTTCCTTATGCAATTCCCGTATTAGACGTAACGACATAGGGAATTGGTCTTCAGAAACACGCTTAATTCCGTAATGCAGGGCTTTGATATAGTGCAGAATGTCATCGACATCAGCAGGAACGCTCCCGCTCATTTTAACTTCTGCCTCAATAGCATCAACCATGGTCGCTTTTGTTCCCTCGATCTGGCTCGAAGAAGCCGCGTCTTTGCGAAGGTACATAAGCAGGAAAAAATCGGCGTCAGGAAGAAGCGCCGTGATGCCGTCGAGTTTGCCGAGAAGCCTGGTGGCCTCATCGTTTTTCCTCAAAATTGATGGCGCAAAGTCAAAACCCACCTTAGGCGGGAATGAACTGGGAATAAAGGCTTTAAACCCGCCAGGTTGGGCCGTTAATACACCGATTTCAATGTCTTTCATAAGTTTGTTGGCATCTTCCGGATAATGTATACAAAGTATAGTAGTTTGTAAACATTGAGTCAAATTATGTATACAAACTTTAGCTTTTTCGCTTCCTATGCCAAGTCTTCCAGTTTCTTGCGGTTCATCTGCCAGATGATGCCGGCCCTGAATGATTCCATGCAGGCCTCGTAGACCGGCCTGTGCTCGAGCTGCTCGGCTATGAACCTGCTCATGGCGTCCCGCCACAGCCGTCCCGGCTGTATCTCTTCCCGCATGTTGTGGATGCAGCTCATGTAATCCTTGATCTCGCCACGGTCCAGGCGCACCAGCGGGGCATCGGCTTCGCCCACGGCCCTGCGGCCCTTCCTGCCTGACTTCAACGGCCCGTTCTTCTCCTCGTCGGCCCTGACTATTTCATCGATCTTGCTGAGGAGCCCCGGCTGAAGCCCGTTTTCCGCCTTCTCCTTATCTTCCGCGGGAGCGTTGCCCGGCCTGATCTGTTCAAGGCGCCTCTGCCAGACCAGCCCGTTTACGAATGCCTTCACACAGGCCTGGAAGCCGGTCTCCTCCTCGATGTCGTAGTAGATCATGGATGACACCAGGCGGTTCCACTCGCCCCTGATGCGCACCAGCTTCCTCTTCTTCTCGAAGAGCTCAACGAAGGCGTGGAACCTGGCGCTGATGGCGTCCGCCTTGCGCTCTTTGCCGCCCTCCGCAGCGGGTTTACCGGCCTTCGCCACCCGGCCCTTCTGGCCGTCTTTTGTTTGACCCTGCATCAGCCTGTCCGCTGCATTCTTCATCCTGGGCAGGATGCGTATCATTTTCGGTACAAAGCCCGTCTCCGGGACCACCTCGGCGGACAGCCTGACCAGGCCGCCCGATTCCAGGTTGGTCAGCACCGGCAGTATGCTGCCGAAGGCCTCGTCCATCTCCTCGCCTTCGTGGCAGCCGGGTACCACCGCCTCCACCAGGTCCAGCATGTCGACCTCGTCCTTGCCGCAGCTTGCCAGATAATTGATGACTTTTTCTCCGGTTTTCATGTCCTTTTTCATATATTGGTTTTGGTCCTCCTTAAGCTTTAATCAAAGATCGCCATAATACTTTATTACATGGCAGTGACAACTATGTGTCACTGCGTCCCGGTATCTTCTTTGCCCGGATGAAACCTTTGCTGATATAATGTATACGCCTGTATGGTTTTATGCCTGTATGCCTGCATGGAGGAGATATATGAGCAGAAGAATGACTGTAGTATTTCATGACGATGAACTGTATACCGATCTGAAGGTAGCGGCAGTCCGCCGGCGGCTCACGGCCAGTGAAATTATTGCCGAGGCCGTGACGGAATGGCTTGAAAGCCGCGAGGATGCGTCACTTTTACCCGTAATTAAGGCTGCGCGTGCTGAATACCAGGAGAAGGGCGGCCGTCCCTGGGACGAGGTCCGGCAGGAAGCTGACCAGTCCATTGCCAAAAGGAACGGGAAGAGGTAACCTCGTATCTTCATATGACAAAATCATCGACCTACAGGATTGAAGTCTCGCCTGCCGCGGAACGTGACCTTCAGAAATTGAAGGAGCGGATACTCAAGCAGGATTTCGACCGCCTGGGAACAGCGGTTGATAAATTGGCTGAAGAACCCCGTCCACATGGGGTCAGGAAGATTAAAGAAGCTGTCACTGCATACCGCATAAGAGTGGGCAATTACCGCATTGTTTACGATGTGTATGACGACAAAAAGGCCGTCGTCATCTTACAGGTTGTACGGCGCAGTGAAACTACGTATAAACAGGGGTAGCTCCTTGTCGAGATCGCTGGCTTCGTACTGCTCCCGGGTTTAGATCTGCACGATGCCGCTGCCTCCGCAGACGTGGCAGCGCTTCTGGCGCTCGAAGCCCGGTGACCCGGCGTCCTCCTGGCCTTTGCCGCCGCAGCGCCCGCACCAGCTTTCCCCCGGCTCCATCCTCTTTTTGCCGGTGCCCCCACATACCCCGCAGTCGTGGGGCTTGCAAAAAGCCCCATAATGGCCCTGCTCTCCCGTGCCGCCGCAACCCCTGCAGTTGACTACCTTGCTCTGTTCTTTCATGTTTTCCTCCTTAATCACTTTATGTCATGTGGCGTTCAGCGCGGGTAAACCGCTTTAACCCCCGGACGCCCCGCGTAGATATCCGTTTTCTTGAACCCGATGGGACCGTTGTCCCTGCGGCTGATCCTGCTCAGGACGCTGTCCACCTCTTCCATGGTGAACCTGTAGCCCTTCCTGACCTCGTACAGGCTCTTGTGTTGTATGACCAGCCCGAAGACCACTTCCTGCAGTTGCGCCGGCGTGTAGCCCTCCGTCATACAGACGACATGCTCCTGCACGGCCGGTTCCAGCGGTATCCTCCTGCACAGGTTGCGCACGATCTCGCGGCGCAGTTCCCGGCCGGGCGGGCGCATGGTGATGATGCGGTCGAAACGGGACGGCCGCTGGCTGAGCGCATCGTCCAAAGCCTCGGCGTAATTGGTGGTGGCGATGGTCACCACCTCGCTGCACTCCTTGACCCCATCCAGGATGTCCAGCAGTTCGTTGAGGGCATCACCGCGGGCGCCCGGGCCGGCCCTGCACTCCCCGATGAGGTCAATGTCCTCTAAAAATACGATACTGGGCCTGAGGTCGCCGGCTATGGCATAGAGCTCCTTGATGTACCTGGCGTGCACTAGCAGCGCCGGGTCGGCCGACAGGCAGGTGATGCCGGGGCTGTTGCTCATGAGCACCTTCGAGATGAGGGTCTTGCCGGTGCCCGGTTTGCCGGCCAGTATCAACCCGCGCTTGCGCGGAATGCCATATTTTGCCAGCTCCTTGCTCCGCTTGAGGAAATCCACGGTGTTGGCCATTACCTCCTCCTTTAGCTCGGGCAGCAGAGACAGGTCGTCCCAGTTCTTTGTTCCGTGCTGGAGGAACTGGAGGTCACCGGTGTACTTGAGCTTTTGCGCCCTGTAAAGCTGGAGCTTTTTCACCGTCTTGTCGATGGCGGCGGCGAACTGCTTCACCTCTGCTTTAATGGCGACCGGGCCCTCCACGGCTATCCAGGCGCGCTCGCCGTGGCGGGTGAACTTGATGCGCACCGACAGCCGGTTGGCCCCGCGCCGCAGCAGCAGCCGGCCATGCGTGAGCACGTTGATGCGCTTGCCGGGGCCGCTGTTGATCTCGCCATAATCGGGCTTGGAATCCTTGCTCAAACCCAGCACCCGCACCACCTTCCACTTCTCGCTTTTCAGGTGGGCCTTGAGCGCCAGCGCCAGCAGGTTCTCGTAATAATGCTGCGCCAGCACCGGCACCTCGAGCTTCTTGCCGCTGCCTAAAAACCTCTCCACCGGGTCCGCCGCCTTCGCCCGCTCCTTGCCCTCCGGGGCCCCGTCCTCCTCGTCATCTTCGTCGCCGACGCACTCGATCATGTCGTACACCTCGCCTGGGGACAATTTCAAATTGTGCACCTCCTTTTGGGGAAAGACTGTGATAATACTCTAAAACAGGAGGGTGACAACTATGTGTCACACAGTTTCGAAAAGTGCTGGACATTTGTCCCGCCACGGGAATAGAATGGAAACAGGTGGAGGTGTGTGTATGAAATGGTTATTTGGCGCGCTTAAATTCACCCTTAGCCTGGTTATACTGCTATCGCTCTCATGTATCCCGGTATCTTTCGGCTGTCCTGGCGCAAACCAGCCGCCCACGGCAACCATAGACTCCATTACCCCGGATACGCCTGTTGTCGGCACCGTCATATCCTTCACGGGGCACGGCACCGACCCCAACGGGACGGTGGTCGCCTACCGGTGGCGTTCCAACCTGGACGGTGAGATAGGCACCAGTGCAACATTTGAAAAACCCGGCCTGTCGGCGGGCACGCATGTCATCTACCTGAAAGTGCAGGACAACAACGGGGCATGGTCTAATGAAGAGAATAAGACTATTATTGTCGCAGCAGCCGGTTCAGTGCCTCCTCCACCCGAAGCACCGGTCATCAACCAGTTTGTCTCAGACTCCGATATTCTCCGCGGCGCCTACGTTACCCTTTCCTGGAACGTTTCCAATGCCACATCCATAACCATCAGTCCCACCGTAGGGAGTGTAGCGGCCACCGGCAGCCGGCAGGTTACGCCTGCTTCAACGACCATCTATACACTGACGGCCACCAATACATCGGGAAGTGCAAATCAGACCCTGCAGGTCACTGTGCCGGTATCTCACCTGACCGGGCCGGGCCTAACCGGGACGGTGACGCCGCTGCGTAATTTTGTAACCAGCGTTACCGCCAGGGTATCACCGGATACATGGAGCGGCACATGCCCCTACTCGTTTTACTGTTCCGCTGCAATCAGCGCCAGCGGTCCCTGCACGGTAACCTATATCTGGGAGAGGAGTGACCTTGGCAGCTCCCCCCAACAAACAGTGGTGTTTACAACGGCAGCTACAAAATCGGTTAACACTGACTGGCCCCGTGAGGGATCCGGCTCTCACTGGGTGCGTGTCCGCATTCTCACGCCCAATGAAATGGTGTCCGAAAAGGCAAATTTCACACTCAACTGCCAACCGTTCGCCGTGACAAATGTTAATGTACTGGTTAATCCAAAAGATTTTACGGGTGGATGTCCCAAGAGTTTTGGCCTTGTAGGTAACATCACTGCCAATGGAGAAGGTACAGTCACATACCGGTGGGAAAGGAGTGACGGCGGATCTTCGCCAACGCAAACCTATACTTTTGCGGAGCACACAAGTATGTTTTCGCCCCTTACAACCTGGCCCCGTGAAGTATCGGGTTCCTACTGGGTTCGGATCAGGATCCTTTCACCAAATTCCATGGTGTCAGACCCGGTGAATTTCACGCTCAATTGCAGCCCGTAGAACCGCGCCGGCAGCTAGACCATGAGGTGGCCCTGGCGGATGATGCCAAGGTCAGCTTTGATGAGGTCCACCACCCTGCGGTTGAGCACGCCCTTCATGCTGCCGACTATCTGCCGCCCCTTGTTGAGCCCGGCGGCAAATTTCATAACGTTCCCTTCCAGTTCTTCGTGGTGGCAGGCCAGGGCCACGATGTGGTGCTCTGCGCACTGGTGGCCGGTGAAGCGCCTGCCCGTGAGGACAAGCTCCCGCACCATATAGTCGGGCAGGACGCTCTCCAGCAGGGCGCCTGTGCCCGGCAGGATGGGGAAGTCCCTGTCCACCGCAGGTATGCAGAAAAACCCCCTGTCGGACCTCATGAAGCGGAAATCGAAGCAGCAGCTGAGCACCGCCGCACCACCGAAGACGTGCCCGTTGAGCATGGCGATGGTGATGAATGGGCAGGTCAGGAGCCGCATGCGCAGCTCCAGGCCCCTGGTCAGAAAGCGTGTGACGGACTCCAGGTCGCCCGCTTCCCTCCGCGCCTTGATCCAGTCCACGTCAAAACCATTGGACCAGATGTGGGCGTGCCCCGATTTTACCACCAGCGTGAGCGCATCCGTCTCACTCTCAATCCTGCCGATAACGGCCAGCATGTCGTCGCAGAACTGCAGGTTGAGCCTGTTGTCCCCCTCGTCCATGGTGACCACGGCCACGCGGTCTTCCACCCTAAAAGTTATCCCGGCCATGCGGCCCCCCATAACGATTTAAGCACAGTGCTCACTTCTTCAATTTGTCCGGCCTTACCTCTTTGCCCGTCCTGGCCGATTCCAGGGAGGCCAGCGTGAACTGCAGCACTGCTTTGCCAGTCGGGCCATCCAGCACCGGCTCGCCCCCGTTCTGCAGCACTTCGACCATGTGCCGGGTGCAGTCGATAAAGCCGTGGGACCAGTCCACGCGGTCCACCGGCACAGGGGTGGTCTTCCCGTCCTTGTAGATCATCAGTTCGGGCAGGTCGACAGTCCTGGCCGTGTAGCGGTTGATGAATATCATCCCCTTGTCGCCGATTATCTCGATCCTGTCGTCGTCGACGTAGTAATCGGATGACATCTGCGTGTTGGGAGTGTGCTCGATGTCAAAGACGCCGTAGCGGTGAGGCCCCTTGAACTGGAACATGATGGTTGCGGGCGCGTCCAGATGCACCCCGGGCATTATCTCGGTGCTGTCGATCCAGGCGTAAACCTTCTCCACCGGTCCCATCAGGTAGTGCGCCAGCGAGAACAGGTGGTAGCCGTGGTCGAAAACCATTGGTCCCCCGCCGCACTGCTTCTTGTCGAAGCGCCAGATCCAGGCGTCCATGGGTACCTCCCAGCCACACTGGGTGATGCCTGTGCTCACGTGCATGCGCAGCATCTGCGGCTCGCCTATCTCGCCGGCCATCAGCATCTTCCTGGCCTGCACCGCCGGCGGGTAAAATACAAACGTCTCATAGATGCGCAGCATGACGCCAGCCTTTTTTGCGGCCGCTATCATGCGGTCGGCCTCGGACACGCAGGTGGCCATGGGCTTCTGCACGCTGACGTGCTTGCCCGCCCGGCAGGCATCCACCGTCATGCCGGCGTGAAGGTGGTGGGGCACTAGCAGCTCAACCAAATTGACGGCGGGGTCGTCAAGCACCTGTTCGTACTCGCTGTACACCTTTTCCACGCCCCACTGAGCGGCCTGTTTCTCGGCCGCCGGCCTGTTCATGTCGCAGACGGCCACTATGCGGGCGCCCTCCAGGCCACGGTACCCCAGCTCATGCAGGCCGGATATCCGCCCGCATCCCACTATGGCAACTCCGATCGGCTTCATATTAACCTCCCTGCGGGCCGTCAGCCCTGCTGCCTCTTCTTCAACGAATTCAATATCGTCCTGTCCGTGCCCGACCACGATTCCATCATATTCAAGAAGTCTGGATAGGTGGCAACAGGCGAAACAACCTCGCCGGGCAGCTCCGCGAGTATCTCCGGCATAGCGCGGTGCGTGACCAGGTTTAGCCTGCCCAGCAGCTCGCGCGACTCCCTCTGCGAACCCTGCCTGTGCACGGGGTACCCGGCGCCCGGTTCCCCGCAGAAGAGCTTCTCGAAAATGAACCTGAGGTTTACCTCACCGGCCCAGCCATACCCCTGGTTGAGCATGAGCGAAACGCAGTTCCCGGCGTTTATCTGCGCGAACAGCCAGGCATCCAGCGGCGTGAGTATGTGGCCGCAGGTGACGCCCGGGTACTGCATGACGGAGTTTAAAAACCCCTGGCCTGTGCCGCACCCGCCCACCACGAAATCTACACTACCGGCATTGAGCAGCACTGCAGCCATCAGCCCCGTGTGTATATAGGAAAGCTCGGGAGCCTCGCCTGCCTTCTTCATGCCGGCGTTGATCACTTCGTTTCCCAGTCCGTCCAGGGCCGCCAGGATGTCGGCGTTGCGGCCGGCCGCGCTGGTCTCGTTTATTACAGCTATGCGCATGTTACCCTCACCTCAGGCCTTTTTCTTATTTATTACGGAAAGCGCGGCATTTACTATATCGGAGACACCCATGCCGAAGGCGTCCATGATCGACTCCGGGTCCGGGCCCGTGCGGGCGAAGGTGTCGTGTATCCCCACCATGGCCAGCGGGACGGGCCTGCCGGCTGCCAGCACCTCGGCCACCGCCGAGCCGAGCCCACCGATTACCGTGTGCTCCTCCGCCGTCACCACGCACCCCGTCTCCGCCGCTGCCTGCAGCAGCAGCTCCCTGTCAATGGGCTTTATTGTGTGTATCTCGACAACGCGCGCCTGTATACCCTGCGACGCCAGTGAATCAGCCGCCTGCATGCTGCGCCCCACCATCGAGCCGCAGGCCACAACGGTCACGTCGCCGCCCTGCCTGCGCATTATGCCCCTGCCGATTGAAAGCGGCTCGCCTGGCCGGGAGACCGGCAGGGTGGCGGCTCGGTTGAGCCTGAAATACACGGGCCCGTCGAATTCCGCGATGAGCGAGACGAAGGCGGCCGCCTCACCGCCGTCGGCGGGCACGATGACCGTCATCTCGGGCAACGACCTCATGACGGCGATGTCGGTGATGGCGTGATGGGTGGGCCCGTCCTTGAAATCCGACACGCCGGCGTAGCTGGAGGCGATCTTGACATTGGTCCTGGCGTAGCAGACGCAGGTGCGTACCTGTTCGAGGGCGCGCAGCGCCGCCAGCGCGGCGAAGGCGTTGGCGAAGGGGACCATGCCCGCCAGGGCAAAACCCACCGCGGCGTCTATCATGCAGGGCTCGGCGATGCCGAAATTGAAGAAACGGTCGGGGAAGCGCTTCTCGAAGAAAACTGACAGCGTGGAGGAGGCCGTGTCGGCGTCCAGCGCAACCACCCTGGGGTTGACTGCGCCGTAATCCGCCAGCGCACGCCCGTAGGCCTCCCTCATGGCCAGGTTAGCCATGACTACTTATTCTCCCGCGACAGCTCCGCCATGGCCGCCTCGTACTGCTCTTTGTCGGGCGGTATGCCGTGCCACTGCGCCCTGTTCTCCATGAAGGACACGCCCTTGCCCTTGACCGTGCGCGCTATGATTACCACCGGCCTCTGCCGCATGCTCTTGGCCTCTTCAAGCGAGCTTAATATTGCCCTTATATCATGCCCGTCGATTGCTATCACATCCCAGCGGAAGGCGCGCCACTTGTCGGCAAACGGCTCCATGGGCATGATCTCGTGGACGGCCCCGTCGAGCTGGACATCGTTGTAGTCCACGATCGCTGTCAGGTTGCCCGGGTTGAACTTGGCGCAGGCGTTGACGCCCTCCCAGACGATACCCCCCTGGCACTCGCCGTCGCCCAGCAAAACGTAGGTGTGGTAGTCCCTTTTCTGCAGCCGCGCAGCCAGCGCCAACCCCAGCCCGATGGCGATACCGTGCCCCAGTATGCCGCTGGTCATGTCCACGCCTGGTGTCTTGAGCCGGTCGGGGTGCCCCTGCAGGTGGCAATCCAGCTCACCCCAGTGCTCCAGGTCGGCCTGGGGAAAATACCCGCGGCCGGCCAGGGCGGAGTAGAGCAGCGCCGAGGCATGCCCCTTGCTCAGGATGAAGCGGTCCCTGTCCTCCCATGACGGCCTCTGGGGATCGATGCGCAGGATATTAAAATACAGCGCGGCCACGATGTCGGCCGCGGAGAGGCAGCCGCCCGGGTGCCCGGCCTGGCGGCGGTAAATCATGGTAAGGCTCTGCCTGCGCAGGCCATTGGCAACCTTATTCAGTTGTTGTATGTCCGCATCGCTGTACTTTTTCATAAATGACAATTAACATACCCTATCAAAGCCCTATGTCGTGCCGCAGCGCCTGCGTGCTTTCACACCAGTTGCCCACGTTCCAGCGCCCATAAACTCCCATTCCGCCCAGCTCGTTGTCCCCGAAGTAGACGGGGACATGCACCAGGGACAGCCCATCGTGGGCGTACGCCCTGTCCAGCGCCGCCCACAGGTCCTTGACCGTAACTCCCCCGTCCAGCGCCAGTACGCCCTTGACGGACTTTGCCCATGCAACGTAGTCCACGGCGACCGAGTCGCTGGTGGCGAACCCGTGGCCGTACTGCGCCAACTGCAGGCCCGTGATGGCCGCCATCCTCCTGTTGTCCAGCAGCAGGATGCACCCGCGGGCGCCGTGCTGCACTCCGTCGATGAGCACCTGGGGGTTCATGCTGAAAGAGCCGTCCCCCGTGAAGGCCAGGCCATAAAACCGTTTGCCGGCCGCTGCTGTGGACAGCAGGGCCGAGACGGCGAACCCCATGTAGCTGGCCCCGGTCTCCGTAAAGGTCAGGCCGGGTGACTCGTCCTCCACTATTTGGAAGCCGTTGGCCTGGACGTCCCCCGCGTCGAAGAACTTGATGACGTCCTTCCTGTCTTTGGCCCAGTCAGCGGCGGCCTTGATAACGGCCGGCTGCGTGAGCACATCTTTCTTCCACACTTCGTCGTACAGCTGCGGATGGTCATAACGCTGCTGCTTGAACTGCTCCCATTCGGCACGTTTAGCGCTGCATTCCTGCAGCCATCCCGCCGTCTTGCCCCCGGATTTTTTGGATCCCTTACGCAGCTCCTGCAACAATTGCTGCAGTGTGAGGCGTATGTCCCCTACCAGGGCGATGGGATCGCCGAAATGCTCGTCGCTGTTGTAGTTGATGGCGGCCTCTACCTCTGCATTGATATTGATCACCTGCTTGATACGCAGGTAGCCCGTACGCGAACAGTCCGACTGGCACACGAAACGCGTACCGATGGCCAGCAGCAAATCGGCGTTCTCCATGGCATAGTTGCCGCACAGCGTGCCCTTGGACCCTCCCACGGTCATGTTGCGCGGGTTGCTGTAGGGCACCACGCCGCCGGCCATGGGCGACACCACGGCCACTGCACCGGCAAGCTCCAGCAGTTCATTGATCTCAGCTTCGGCTCCGCGCGCCCCGCCGCCCACCCGCACCACCACGCGCGGGGACCCCAGCAGCATCGCAGCTGCAGCGGTGTAATCCCCGGCTGCGGATCCCACTGCTATGGGTACGTCCCGGGGAAGCTCATTTAATACGAACTGCCTGAGCATGGCAGGCTGGGTGTTCATGGGAAGCAGTAAAAAGAATGGCCCTGCGCGGTAGGGGTGGTCAACCGTGGCATGGCCCCGCCGCAGCGCCGTGGCCACCGCCAGGGGAGTGTGCAGTGAATATGCATGCCCCAGGGTGGAACAGAGGCGCAGGAAGAGGCCCTGCTCGTACTTGGGCACCTGCTGCATGTTGAAGCCCTCGTCCTCGGTAGTCTCGTCCCCCAGGATGTACCACACGCCGATGCCGTCGGAGGCGGGCACAAGCGAGGCGGCCATGGCCTGCAGCGCTCCCGGGCCTATGGATGTTATGACCGCAGCCTTCTTCCCGGTGGCCCAGCGCAAAGCTGCGGCGGCGTGCGAAGCCTCTATCTCGTTGCGGACATTCAATACCTTGACTAGGCCGGCCTGCTGGTAGACCCGCAGTACCTCGCCAACGTCGGTGCTGCCGTGGCCGAAGACCGCGAAATAGGTGCTTACGCCCTGCCTGAGCAACCCCAGCACAACCGCCTCGGAAAGGGTTAAATCATGCCGCCGGGCAAAGCCGTCGCTGACCAGCGCGGCATCCAGCCCGCCACATTTGGCAATGGCTTCCGCGCGGCCCTGCCGTGCCGTGGTCACCTGGTCGTAAATCACTGCCTTAAATCTCTCCTTTGACCGGTCAAAACGTCAGAATTTGCGCGTCCATTCCTTGGGCCAGCGTTCGGCCACGACTTTTTTCTGCGTGAAAAACTCAACGGCGTCCAGGCCCTGGCCGTGCAGGTCGCCGAAGAAGCTGTCCTTCCACCCGCTGAAGGGGAAAAAGGCCATGGGGGCCGCTATGCCGATGTTGATACCCATGTTCCCCACCTCAGCCTCGTAGCGGAATTTCCTGGCCGCCGCGCCGCTGGCGGTAAAGATGCAGGCCATGTTGCCGTAGCGGCCGCTGTTGACAAAATCAATGGCCCCTTCGAGATCATCCATGTGAATCAACCCCAGTACCGGGCCGAATATCTCGGTAACCGCTACCTCGCCTTGAGGAGGCAGGCCGTCCAGCACCGTGGGCCGCACAAAGTTGCCGCGCTCGTAACCCTTGATCACAGTGCCCCTGCCGTCGGCAAGGACGCGCGCCCCCTCCTTTTCGCCCTGCCCTATGAAGTGTTCGATGCGGTCCCTGCTCTGCTGCGTGATGACCGGCCCCATCTGGGCCTTTTCATCCAGGCCGTAGCCGACAACCCTGGTTTTAGCAATCTCAACAATAGCTTTCGTAAAGGGGCCCTTTGCCTCGCCCACAGTGAGGACAAGTGAACCGGCCAGGCAGCGCTGGCCGGCACAGCCGAACGCGCTGTCCGCCGTTATGCGCGCCGCCATCTCCATGTCGGCGTCGGGCATGATGACGATGGGGTTCTTGGCCCCACCCTGGCACCCTGCCCTCTTGCCGGCCGCCGTGGCACGGCTGTACACGTACTGGGCCACGGGTGTCGAACCGACGAAGCTCACCGCGCGCACAGCCGGGTGATCCAGTATCCCGTCCACCGCGTGTTTGGCCCCGTTGACCAGGTTTAAAACCCCCGGGGGGAACCCGGCCTGCTCCATCAGGCGGAATATCTTCTGCATAGTGCAGGGGACCTTTTCAGACGGTTTGACTATGTAGGTGTTGCCGCAGGCAACGGCATATGGCAGGAACCAGAAGGGCACCATGCCGGGGAAGTTGAAGGGGGCGATCACGGCGCATACACCGACTGGCTGCCTGATCATGGCCTCGTCTATGCCGCGCGCGATGTCCTCGGAGTTGTAGCCCTGCATCAGCTGCGGTATGCCGCAGGCAGCCTCGACGTTCTCTACCAGGCGGCGAGTTTCACCGTGCGCCTCCTCCAGGGTCTTGCCGCACTCCATGGTGATGGTGCGCGACAGGTCCTCGAAATTCTCCTCCAGCAGGTTCTTGAGCTTGAAGAGGTGCTGCACTCGCTCGGTTGCAGGGGTCCTGCGCCATGCAGGGAAGGCCCCGGCTGCAGCATCAACTGCAGCTACGACCTCTTCCGTGGTGGAAAGGCTTACCCGCCCCAGGACCTCGGCGGTGGCAGGGTTGACGACATCCAGTACCTCGCCCGATTTCGACGGGCACCACTTGCCGCCGATGTAATTCAGTATCTCGGTCTTACCACCCATTGAAAATCACCTCCAGGACTCTTGATTAACCCACCCGGGGAATATCCTGCACCGGTAACGGCCACAGCTTTAAATCACTCATGGAATACGTGCTGAAACGGGTCAATTATACACCAGCATAATAATTTATTGCCTGCTTTTGCAGATAATTACGGGCATGCTAATATATTAAACCGGACGCAGGAGGAATTATGACGACAAACAGCAAAGCCAAAACAGACACCCTCGGCACCAAGAAGCAGTATATCGAAAGGCTGGGCAAGATGCGCCGCAACGTGTACTACGACGGCCACCTGATCGACCGTACCGATGAGCTGCAGATGAACACCATCAACACCATCGGGTCGACTTACGACTTCGCCCAGGACCCGAAATTCAGGGACCTGGCAACCGCCAAGAGCCATATCACGGGCAAGACCATCAGCAGGTTCACCCACATCCACCAGGACAAGGAAGACCTGCATAAAAAGCAGGACATGACGCGCGCGCTCTGCCGCGAGGTGGGTGGCTGCATACAGCGCTGCATGGGCATTGACGGCTCAAACGCCTGCAACGCCATATCTTTCGAGGCCGACAAGCTGAACAAGGGCGCCACCGAGTACCACAAGAATTTCCTCAAATGGCTGGAGAACTTCCAGGACAAGGATTTGATCGGGTGCTGCGCCCAGACCGACGTGAAGGGCGACAGGATGAAGCGGCCCGCCGAGCAGAAGGACCCGGACCTCTACCTGCGCGTGGTGGAGAGGAAGAGCGACGGCATCGTGGTCAGCGGCTGCAAGGTGCACAACTCCGAGGCCTCGGTTGCCGATGAGATAGTTGTAGTCCCCACCCGCGCGCTCATGCCCAACGAGAAGGACTGGGCCGTTGCTTTCGCCGTCCCGGGTGACTGGGAAGGGGTGACGCAGGTGGCCACCATCCACAACTTGAGGGAGCGCAAGCACTACAAGAAGGGCTTCATGCAGGGGGCAACGGATTCCTACACCATTTTCGACAAGTGCTTCATACCCTGGGAAAGGGTATTTTTATGCGGCGAACAGCAGCACGGCGCGGTGGGCGCACTGCTCTTCGCCCTCTTCCACCGCCACAGCTACTCAGGCTGCAAGCCGGCCATCGGCGACGTCATGCTGGGCACGGTGGCCCTGGCCGCCGAATACAACGGCGTGCACAAGGCCGGCCACATCAGGGAGAAGCTGGCTGAGCTGATCATGATCTCTGAGCTCGGTTACGCGGCTGGTTTCACGGCCTCCGAACTGGGCAAACCTGAGGTTTACATGCCGGGCTACGGCTTCATGCCCTACGGCCCCGGCAGCTACATACCCAACTCCATCTACTGCAACGTCGGGCGCTGCCTGACCGGCGAATCGGTTTACCGCGAGGCTGAGATACTGTGCGACGTGGCGGGCGGCATACCGGCCACCTTCCCGCACGAGGGCGATTTCCTCAATCCCGCCACCAAAGCGCTGCTCGAGAAATACACCATGCGCAACCCCGACATCAAGGTCGAGAACGCCATCAAGCTGTGGATGCACGTCGGCGATATGATTTGCTCATCCACCGGCGGGGTCGCCCAGGTGGGCGGCTACCACGGCGGCGGTTCTCCCGTCATGGAACAGATCGCCATCACGACCCAGTACGACATCCAGGAAAAGAAAGAGCTGGTGAAACGCATCGCCGGCATCAAGGACTGATTTTAGAGTAGGCCCCCGCCTCCCCGGAGGCGGGGGCTGCTATTTTCCCCGTTACGCGTATCAGGAAAACTTTTTGGTGCCTTTGAAGGCGGCCATGATGGTTTTGCGGGTAAAGGGCACGATCCTGCTGTTGCAATGCACTTCGTCGGCCAAATAATACTTCTTGATAAAGCCGTTCTGGTCTGAAGCGATCGACTGTATGTCCACGTAGGGAACGTCGACCGAGCGGCAGAAGGCCCCCAGTTTCTCGTTGAACACCCTGGATATAACGCTCCTTTCCTTCGCGTTGCCCGCGAAGGGCAGGGCCGTGATGAACTCCTTGCTGGCGGCGGGCGGTATGCCGTGGACGCACACGGCGTATCCATCGTCCTTAATGCGCTGTATGGCCAGGCCATAGCGGGCCACCGTGTTGTCTATCAGCGTATCTATGCTGACGCTCCTGCCGCTCTTGCCGTACTGTAAATAGATGTGCACGCGGGCATCTATCTCACCGAAGACAAGGAACACCACGTCCCTCTGCTTATTAACCCTGGTGAGGAAGAGGGCCAGGTACTCCGACGACCTTGTGAAGCTGCCTGTCTTGACCAGGTTGTGGGCCGTGGCCTGGGATATGTGCTGCACCAGGAAGGGGCAGCGGTAGATAAAGGGCTTGACGTGGCTGTCACCTATGGTATAGATGATGCAGGTGTCGGACAGCTTCGCCTTCAGCTTCAGCAGGGCGTTGAAACAGGCGAGCGGAGGGTACTTGAACACCATGTCCCAGAAGGGGAAATAGACCGAGCCCCGCCTCTGCAGCCAGGCAAGCCTGTTCAGTTCATAGCGTTTTCTCTTTGTGTCCATGTAGAAACCTGCCGGGGGGTGTTTTACCCTGCGGACGTATTATCTTATCGTAAGCAATGCGCCTTATCAACCGTGCGTATTGCAATATGCGCAACAGGTGGTACAATGTACGGGATTCAGTGGTGTTTCGTAATAAATAAGGGAGGTTTCAAGAATGGGTGGTTTTACCAACTATTTTACGGGCGCACCCGAGGTCTCAAAAGGGAAAAAGGCCGGGCTCATCATACTGGGTATACTGCTGTCCCTTTGCCTGCTGATACTCGGGCCTGTGCTGGCACTACACGCGACCGTGTTCAACCCCGACTGCATAGCATCCTATGTAAATGACCTGGACGTCCCGGCCATTACCAAGGGCTGGCTGGACACCTACGTGGCCCCCAAAAGCCCCCTGGTGGCCAAATCTACACAACTTCTGATTGTCAATTTCGAGCCGCAGATAAAAGTGGGGCTCAGGACAGCCGTGCGCGACACCTACTCCTTCCTGCTCAACAGGCTGGAGAACGGCAAAATGCTGGAGACCATAGCGGCGCAGAAACCGCTGGTCGACAACCTGGCCACCACGGCCCAGACGATCCTGGCAATACCGGGCCTGGACAAGCTGCTGGAAGTGCTCGGCGTGAACGTGGACTCGATAACCAAAGCCATAAATATCCAGCAGATTAGCGGCTATTTCGACATGCTGGCGATGCTGGCAACGATGCAGAACATCATCCTCTTTACCGATGCCAGCTTTGTCCCGGCCATAATATTCTCAATAGTGCTCATAGCCGCCATCATACTCATCGCGCGCAGGCCGAAGTTCATTTACGGCGAACTGGGTTACATCTTCGCGATATGCGGGTTGCTGCAGTTTATCTTCGTGGTGCCCGTCAACGGCTCAGCTAAAGCGTCCATATCGCAGTTCAACATGCCCGTGATCCTGCACGACTGGCTGGTGAGGCTGGTCGGTGACTTCACCGGGGCTGTCATGATATACGGCGGGCTGATGCTGGTGGCCGGTATCATACTGATCTCGCTCTACTACTCCATGAAAAAAGGCAAGTAAGGAGGAATGAACAATATGACCGATTCCACACCCGTCAAAAGGCCTTTCAGCGTCTGGGTACTGGCCATCCTGGCAGGGCTGGTCCTGGTCGCATGCATCCTGCACGTCTTTCAGGCTATGGGGGTAATACCCTATTTCATCGGGCCCTTTTCCTTCAGGGCGTTCGACTTCTTTAACTTCCTCATGTGGCTCATAATGGTGTGGATCTTCGCCTGGCTGATAACGATGATCTGGAACATGGACCCTCAGGCCTGGATCTTTTTGGCGGTCATCTCGATCGTCAACCTGACAATCGATTTCGTGATGATGTTTGGGGCCACTACCTGGTCGGACATCGCCATAGACTTCATCCTCAATGCGCTGATCCTGATCTTCGTCATGCTGCCGAGCGTAAGGAAGACTTTCAAGCAGGCCTGATAGCCCGACCATAAAGGGAGGCTACAGGAACCTCTCGAACCTGTCCTTCTTGGCCTTGCAGATGGGGCATATCTCGGGCGGGCCGTCGCGGGCGCAGAGATAGCCGCACACCTTGCAGCGCCAGACAGGTAGAGGCACTTTCAACATGCCGCCACCTGCGGCGGGGGCTGCAGCCGGCTTGCCGCGCTGCGAGCGCGGGGGGCGGCGGTCAGGGATGGAGGAAAGCTCCCGTTTCCCGTCAAGCACTTCCTGCGACACGTAAAGGGCGCAGAAACACGCCCCGAACTCGCCGATGTCCTGGTCCCTGTAATCGCAGGGGCATACGATGTCAATGTCGTCCTCCTGTTTGCCCGATGCCAGGCGGCAGGGACAGGACTCGTAACCGTACCTCTGCTGGTTGACCAGCAGGCCGCTCATCAGGCTGCGGACGAAATCAGCGTCCCGGTTGAGGCGGTAACCGCCCGCTTCGGCGTCCTTCCTGCACCGCTCGTAAGCCTTCTCCACGTCTGCCGGCGAAGGGATGGGCGTGCTCACAGCTTGAGCGCCCCCTTGATCTCGTCCTCCTTGAAGCCGATGATGCACTTGCCGTCATTGATCACTATCGTGGGGAACGAGCAGTCCGGGTTCCACTTCTCTATCAACGCGATGGCCTGTTCTTTCTCCTGGCCCTGCAGCAGGTCAACGTACAGGTAGTCGTACTCAACACCCAGGTCGGTCAGCAACTGCCTGGTCTTCCTGCACCACCCGCAGGTGCTCAACGCGTACAACATGACCTTCCCCGCATTTTTACCGCTTACATGTTCAATTGCCATACTTACCTCTCCTCGATCCAGCCGCCTGGAATTATTTATTGTCCGCCTTTAACGAATGATATCCCAAGTGCGGCGGCGCAGGCAAACAGGGCGATTTTGACACCGCCCGCCATTCCTGAGTAATATCAGCAGGCACACTCTTTTTCGAGGAGGTCCTGAAACCTATGGAGAAGTTCAAGCTGGAAGCGGCCAATTCGGTTTTCCTGCTGATCGACCTGCAGAGCAACCTGGCGGTGGCCATGAAAAAGGAAGTTTACGCCGGCTGTGAGAGCAACGTGAACCTGGTCATCTCGTCCTGCGAGGCCATGAAGGTCCCAGTCATAGTTACCGAGCAGTACAGCAAGGGGCTGGGCAACACGGTGGAGCCCGTCAAAGCCCGGCTCAAGGATCAGTACAGGCCGATCGAAAAGCTGAGCTTCAGCGTCTGCGGAGAACCTGTTTTTCAAAGCACTTTTACACAGCTAAAGAAGAAGCACGTGATGGTGGCCGGCATCGAATCGCACGTCTGCGTGCTGCAGTCTGTAGTCGACCTGGTGGCGCAGGGCTATTACGTCCACGTCATCAGCGACGCCGTGTGCTCGAGGTTCAAGACAGACTGGAAAAACGCTTTGAAATACATGCGGGACGCCGGCGCCGTGATCACCACCACGGAGATAGCCGTGTTCCAGCTGCTGCAGAAGGCGGGGACCCCTGAGTTCAAGGTTGTCTCCCCGCTCTTCAAGAACAAGGAAACTTACTGGGCCGACTGAGCAGGTATTTTCAAGCCATTACTTCGGTGCTGCCAGGCCCCCAATCTTGGCCTGCATCTCAGGGCTCAACTGTTTCACCAGCTCCGCATTATAGTAACCATTAACCATCGGCATTATGGTCGGGTCCGGGGCGGTTGGATAACCCACGCTGGTGGGGTCAGAGCCGGGATTATTCGGACTCAGATTATTTCCGGCTATCTGATTCACCGCAACAGAATACTTGCGCGATGTGGCGGCGGGCGTTCCGTCTTTGACCGCCGGATCGACGTCGGCCGTAACTATTGAAATTGTATTGTCGCTGTTAAGGTTGATATCAAAAGTGCGGAACTGCTGGGGGAAATCCCGCAGCGATGAGGTTTCCACCTGCCAGAAGCCGCGCTCAGGCCTGGTGGGATCATCTGTCAGAAAAGCTTTAACGGTATTGAGGTGGCGGTGTCCGGCGACCCACATGAGGAGGTTGGGATGGCTGTGGAGTTCGGCAATCAGGTCTGTAATATTTACAGCATTTTGAGGATTGAGCCACCATTCCATAAAGGAACCGTCCGGCTGGACGCCAATGGGTATGTGCGCAGCTATGATCATGAGCTGGCCGGCGGCGTCACCATCGGCAAGCTCTTTCTTAAGCCAGTCCCAACGCGCCTGGTCAAGAAAGCCATGACCATGGATGGTGGTATCGCCATCGGTTTCCGATTGCGTATCGTCGAGCACGATAACCTTGATGGGCACATTCGATTTCGGCAGGAAGCTGTAGCAGGCAAAGCCCTTCTCCTGCTTGGGGTCTACCAGGTTTAAACCGTGGCCGACCGGGTTTGAAGTCGTCTTAAAAAACTCGTCAATCCACTCCGTTCTCAAGAGCGAACGGCGGTCCGGATCCGGCACAACCTTTGGAGGGTTATTGAACGTTACGACGGGTCCCGCCCCCCTGATATCACCGTTGGGGGTCGAGCCGTCGAGCACGCCCATATAATATAGCGGGTTTGTGATATTGGCAGCGTTCCAGAGTACGTCTCCCGCAGCCATGATGGTGTCGCTGATGAAGGCCTGCCGCAGGAAGATGTTTACGGGCAGCGAACCTATCCAGAAATGATCGTGGTTGCCCAGTGCCTGGTACCAGGGGATGGTCTTATCAAGGCCTGCCGCCTTGAAAGGTTTCTGGTAATCGATGGTGTCAGCCCCCAGGTGCGCGCCCGAACTGGGGGTGATGACCTTGCCGTCAAGGACATCGATGTACCACCTGAGTTCGTTGTACTGGGTGCTGTTGGCTGCATCGCCCAGTGAGACGCCGAAGTCGAAAGGATTCTGCTTGTGCAGGGCGTTTATCGTCTGGACGGCCGCGTCAAGAACCTGGGTGGTATACAGCATTACCGGCGAATATACTGAGGTCTGCCAGGACCATGGGGTGTGGCCCATCGCGTCATACGGGGGCGGAAGGAGGTTGGGGTAATACAATTGTTGAAGGTAGATTATCTGCGAAGGAGACTCTTTGTCGGTGATATGGATGTCGGTTATGGTAAAAAAGCGCAATAGATTTGCAGCCTTTGTAGCCGATGTGCCGGTATATGCAGGCGGCATGAGGTCCAGTCTTTTTTGAGATGCAAGCTCCCCGCCGTACTGCCAGTCGCCGTAACCCGACTGCGAATACCTGGAAACCTGGTCCATAAGCGGCTTGTCCGAAGTTGAGGGCGGGGTAACAGGGACAACCGTCCTCTCGAGTGTCGTGGAGACCTTCGGATCTATGGGGTAACTGGCCGGCTGCTTTTCGCAGGCCACCAAAACCAGGCTGAAACAAAGCGCAATGACCAGTATGACAACTTTATTCAGGTTCATTTCCAGACCTCCTGTATCGCGACCGGGCCCAAGCCGCCTTTCAGTCCCGACACCATACTTTACTTTATCCGGAAAAATAATGGTACCCTGCCCGGCCCGCCGGATATGTTAGAATAATTGCCGGGGCGGACCGTCCCGCCCGTTCACGGCAAAGGCTGATCAGCAAAGATCAAGGATGAGAATATGAAAGAATCGATAATGGAGATAATCGTCTGCCCGGTGTGCAAAGGGAGCCTCGACCTCAAGGTCACTGAAAAGAGCGACGCGGAGATAATAGCCGGCTCGCTTTTCTGCGCCAAGTGCGACTACACCTACTCCATCAAGGACAGCATACCCAACCTGCTGCCGCCGGACATGAACGCCTGAGGCTTTACCCCGGACGGTAGAGGGCGCACGATTCGGGCGATTCCCACACCTCCACGCTGTCCAGTGCTATATCCCCCGTGAAGCCCGGCGCCAGGCCGTCATAGACGGTGGCCGCAATGTTCTCCGACGACGGGTTGACCCTGTCGAAGGGGCTGATGTCATTGAGGCACTGGTGGTCGTACCTGCCGATGGCCTCCGTCACCTGTTTCTTGAGTTCCGTGAAATCGTAGGCCAGTCCCAGCTCGTTCAACCCGCTGCACCTGAGCCGTACCACCACCTTGAACCTGTGCCCGTGCAGCTTCTCGCACTTCCCCCCATACCCGCGTAAATAATGCGCGGCATCAAAACTTTTTTCAACAGATATCATGTACATATTCAGCCTGACCCCCTGCCGTTATTGACCACCCACTTCCCGACCCGGTAACCGGGCGGCAATCCCGCCAGCAATTCCTTCATATTCTTATGTAAAACCGGGTGGACGAAATCCGGCGCTATCTCCACCATTGGCACCAGCACGAACGCCCGCAGGTGCATGCGGGGGTGGGGGACCTTTAGTCCCGGCTGATCAATTACGGCACCGCCGAAGAGCAGCAGGTCCAGGTCGATCACGCGCGGCGCACCGTCAAATGTCCTCTCCCTGCCCATCTGCAGCTCTATGCCGGTCAAAACATTCAGCAGTTCCACGGCGGCAGCACCCGTATCGATACAGGCCACGCCGTTGAGGAAGTCAGGTTGGTCAACGTATCCCTCGGGCGCTGTCTGGTAAAGCGAGGAGGTCACCAGCAGGGTCTCACTTTGCGATACAAGGCGGATGGCTTCAGCCAGGTTGGCCGCCCGGTCCCCCATGTTGGAGCCCAGGCCGATGTAGGCCAGTGTCATGCCTGGGCCGTCCTTCCCATAATGGCGTCACTCATGCGGCATATCAGCTTCATCTCTGCCACGTCGTGCACCCTTACCATGCCGGCACCCCGGGCGATGCCGATGGCCACCGAAGCCGCCGTGCCCAGGGCACGCTCCTGCGGTGATGTGCCGGCAATTGCGGCGATGAAGGATTTACGCGAGGTCCCCAGCAGCACCGGGCGGCCCAGCACCTTCAGTTCGTCCAGGCGCCTGACAAGCTCAAGGTTCTGCTCCACGGTCTTGCCGAACCCTATGCCGGGATCGATAATGATGTTGTCGGTCCTTACGCCGGCGTGCGCCGCGCGCCCCATCAGGTCCTTCAGCTGTGAAATTACGGCCCCGACTATATCGCTGACCTGCTGGCCGCGCTGGTTGCTGGTCAGGATGATGGGCACGTCCCTGCGGGCTGCCAACTCAAGCATGCCCGGCTCCATATTTTGACCGGAGATGTCGTTGAGCATGCCTGCCCCGGCCTGCAGCGCCTGCGATGCAACCCCTGGCTTGCAGGTATCGATGCTGACCGGCACCCCGATGCGGCCGCTGACCGCGGTAATGAAGGGTAAGACCCTGCGGACCTCTTCGTCCTCAGACACTGCTCCTGCGCCCGGCCTGGTGGATTCCCCGCCGACGTCTATGATGTCCGCCCCCTGCTCCACCATCTGGCGGGCTCTTTCCAGCGCTGAATCGAGTGATGTGCACCCGTCCCCCGAGAACGAATCGGGCGACAGGTTGATGATACCCATTATATAGGTGCGGCTGCCCCACCTGAAGAGGCTGTCCCCGCAACGCGTTTCAGCGGGTGATTCCATGCTGTGTATTTTACCATTTGCCCGCAGGCGTGGCGCAGCATCTTTATTCAAATACGGGGCAACTGTGTTAAAATGTACGTCTGAGCAGTCCTAAAACATCACCTCCCCGGGGGTTAATTTGCATGGGCAAAACAATCAGTGAAAAAATATTGAGCGTCAAGTCGGGCAGCGATGCCAGGGCGGGTGATATCGTCATCTCGCCGGTGGACCTGGTATTCGTGCAGGACACCACGGGCCCGCTCACCATCAGGCAGTTCAAATCGGGCAACAAGCAGACGCTGGCCTCGCCGCAGAGGACGGCCCTTTTCATAGACCATGCCAGCCCCAGCCCCAACCGGTCGCTTTCCAACGACCACATCTTTATGCGGGAATTCGCGGCCGCGACGGGATGCCTGCTCTTCGATGCCGGCAGCGGTGTCTGCCACCAGGTTGTGGCCGAGCAGCTTGTTAGGCCGGGCGATGTCATAGTGGGGGCCGACTCCCACACGGTGACCGCCGGCGCGCTGGGCGCCTTCGCCACCGGGATGGGGTCGAGCGACGTGGCGGTTGCCATGTCGCTGGGCAAGACATGGTTCCGGGTGCCAGAGACCATCGGGATCGAGGTGAGCGGCAAATTCTCCAGGGGAGTGGGCGCCAAGGACCTGGTGCTGCACCTGATCGGCATGATAGGGGCCGACGGCGCCACCTACAAGGCGCTGGAATTCATGGGCAGCGCGGTGGACGCCATGCCGGTCTGGCAGAGGCTCACAGTATCCAATATGGCCATCGAGGCCGGCGCCAAGGTAGGGCTGTTCAGCTCCGACCATGTCACCAAAAAGTACCTTGAAGGCCAGGGAAGAGGACGGGAATATAAACCCATCGCCGCTGACGGCGATGCGGTTTACGAGCGCATGATCAAAGTGGCGGCGGATAAGCTGGAGCCGACGGTAGCCATGCCCCACGCGGTGGAAAACACCGCCACTGCCAGGTCGCTAATCAACATACGGGTAGACCAGGTATTCATCGGTACCTGCACCAACGGGCGCCTGGAGGACATGGCGGAAACGGCCGCCATGCTGAAAAAGAAGAAAGTCCACGCGGGGGTGAGACTGATCCTCTGCCCCGCCTCTAAGAAGATATATACGGAGTCCATCAGCGCCGGCTATATCCAGGCCATAGTCGAGGCCGGCGGTATCATACTGCCGCCGGGCTGCGCAGGCTGCCTGGGGCTGCACCAGGGGGCGCTGGGTGACAAAGAGGTGTGCCTGTCAACGGCCAACCGCAACTTCAAGGGGCGCATGGGCAATCCCGAGGGTGATATATACCTTGCCAGCACGGCCACGGCCGCTGCGTCGGCCCTGACGGGCCGAATAACCGACCCGCGGGAGGTGCTGTAATGGAGCATGGTACCCTGAGGGGAAAGGCCTTTAAATTCGGCGACGGCATTTCCACCGACCTGATTATTGCGGGCAAATACGCGCACCTGCGCAGCAACCTGCCCGAGCTGGCCAAGCATGCCATGGAGGATGCCAACCCCGAGTTCGTGAAGCTCGTCAAACCCGGTGATTTCATCGTGGCCGGGTCAAACTTCGGCCTGGGTTCCAGCCGGGAACATGCCCCGCTGGTGATAAAAATGGCGGGAGTGAGCGCCATACTTGCCAAATCGTTCGCCCGTATCTTCTTCCGCAATGCCATCAACCAGGGCGTTCCCGCGCTCATCTGCCAGACGGACGGGATAGCCGAGGGCGACAACCTCGAGATTAACTTGGAAGAGGGCATAATCCGCAACGTTACCAAGAATGAGAGCTACAGCTTCACAAAGATACCACCCACCATGCTGAGCATCCTCAACGAGGGTGGGCTGATCCACTACGTCAACAGGCATGGCGACCTGAAGCTCTGAAAAATGGGTACTGCTTAAAGAGGTTATGTAAAATGACTTACCGTGTTACACTGCTCCCCGGCGACGGCATCGGGCCGGAGATAACCAGGGCCACCGTGCGCGTGCTGGAGGCAACCGGCGTCGCCTTCGAATGGGAGACACACACCGTGGGCGAGGCAGCCCTGGAGAAATACGGTACGCCGTTGCCCGATGCCACACTGGAATCCATCAGGAAAAACAAAGTGGCGCTCAAGGGGCCCGTCACCACTCCCATCGGGAAAGGGTTCCGCAGTGTGAACGTTGCGCTGCGCAAGCAACTCGACCTGTACGCATGCCTGCGCCCCTGCAAAAGCTACCCGGGGGTGGTAACCACCCTCTACCGTGACATTGACCTGGTGATAGTCAGGGAGAATACCGAGGACCTCTACATCGGCATAGAGTTCGCCAGGGGCACGCCGGGGGCAATGCAGCTCTACGACCTGATAAAACAGGATTTCAAGGGCAGCCTGGACAGGAATTCCGGGTTCAGCATCAAGGCCATCTCGGAGAGCGGGTCCCGCCGCATCGTCAAATATGCCTTCGAATACGCCCGCAGGTACGGCCGCAAAAAGGTTTCGGCCGTGACCAAGGCCAATATACTCAAGTACAGCGACGGGCTGTTCCTATCCACCGCTAAAGAGGTGGCCGGGGATTACCCCGATATTGAATACGAGGAGGTGCTGGTGGATGCCCTGTGCATGCAGCTGGTCAGGAACCCTCAGCGTTTCGACACGCTGGTGCTGCCCAACCTATACGGGGACATCATCTCGGACCTGTGCGCCGGGCTGGTGGGCGGATTGGGACTGGCCCCCGGCGCAAATATCGGCGAGGGCCTGGCGGTGTTCGAGCCCACCCATGGGAGCGCCCCCAAGTACACGGGCATGAACAAGGTCAGCCCCATGGCGCAGATGCTCTCGGGCGTGCTGATGCTGAGGCACCTGGAAGAGCAGTCCGCGGCCGACAGGCTGGAGGCGGCCATCAGCGCCGTGATAGCCGAGGGTAAAAACGTTACCTATGACATGCGCCGGGACCGCGACGAGCCCAGCGCGGGCACGTCCCAGGTGGCGGACGCAATTATAGAAAAGCTCAAAAAGTAATATAATCAGCACGGAGATATTCAGTACGGCCCCCGGTCAAGCATTGATATGCCAACAATCCAGTGCCGCAAGATAACCGATACCGTTGCAGACCTCTTCCAGGACGCCTGCATCCACCTGCCTCCCGACGTCGTCACCTCCCTGAAGCGCGCCCGCAGGATGGAGAAGTCGCCCCTCGGCAGGCAGGCACTTGCCAACATCCTGGAGAACATCTCCCTGGCGGGTGAACACCGGGTGCCGGTGTGCCAGGATACGGGTACGGCCGTGGTTTTCCTGCAGGTCGGCCAGGAGGTCCGCATCACGGGCGGCGACCTGGTTGCTGCAGTCAACGAGGGCGTCAGGCGGGGATATGAAGCCGGTTACCTGCGCAAGTCGATGGTGAACAGGCCATTTTCAGCACGCATAAATACGGGCGACAACACGCCCGCGGTCATACACAGCGAGATCGTGCCGGGCGGGAATCTGAGGATATGCGTCCTGCCCAAGGGCGGCGGCGCCGAAAATTGCTCCCGCTTCACTGTACTCCCCCCTTCCCACGGTCACGAAGGCATCATCGAGTATGTGGCCGGCCTGGTGGACGAATGCGGCGGCAACGCCTGCCCCCCGCTCATAATAGGCATCGGCATAGGTGGCACAGCCGAGCAGACCATGCTGCTGGCCAAGAAATCGCTGCTGCGCAGTACCGGGGAGCATAATGCGGACCGCGAGATAAAAGGCCTGGAGAAGCAGGTACTGGCCGCGGTCAACGGCCTGGGCATCGGCCCCATGGGGTACGGGGGCAGCATTACCGCCCTGGCCGTGCACATCGAGGTATTCCCCGCCCACATAGCCAGCCTGCCGGTGGCGGTCAATATGCAGTGCTGGTGCTCACGGCACAGGGAAGCGTTGCTGTAGATATGAAGATCAAACGCATTGCACTGCCGGTCTCAGCCAAAGATATCCGTTCATTAAGGTGCGGGGATAGCGTGCTGTTGACAGGCAGCCTGCTGACCGCGCGCGACGCGTCGCACAAAAGGATGGCGGACGCCCTGGCCAAAGGGGTTGAACTGCCGTTCGACCTGGACGGTCAGACCATATACTACACGGGGCCAACGCCGGCCAGGCCCGGGCAAATAGCAGGTTCAGCCGGCCCCACCACGGGCAGCCGCATGGACAAGTACACCCCCATCCTGCTGGAACAGGGGCTGAAGTGCATGATCGGCAAGGGCAGGAGGTCGGCCGAGGTGAGGAAAAAGATGCTCAGGCACGGGGCCGTATACCTTGCGGCTACGGGAGGGGCAGGTGTCCTGCTTTCCCGTTCAATCAGGAGGATCGACCCGGTGGCATACCATGAACTGGGGACGGAGGCGGTATTCAGGCTGGAGGTAGCGGACTTCCCTGCCGTGGTGATAAACGATATCCATGGCGGTGACCTGTACGAAAGCGGCAAAGCCGCTTACCGGAAAATATAAACTGCTACGGCAGCATCGAAAGGTACCTGAGCAGCCCTGCCACGCTCTTGGCATCACATATCTCGCCGCTGTCTATCATGCCGGCTACCTGTGCGACGGGCACCCTCACGACCTCGATATCATCGGTGTCCTCGGCCACCATCCTGCTTTCCACCAGTCCCGTGGCCAGGAACAGGTTGATGTACTCGGTGCAATAACCGGGGGCGGCATAGACCCCGCCCAGCCTTGCCACATTTTTCGGGAGGTAGCCTATCTCCTCCTGCAGTTCACGCCTGAGGCAGTCGTCCGCGCTCTCGCCGTCCTCCATCACGCCCGCCGGTATCTCCAGGAGGTCCTTGCCCATGGGTATCCTGAACTGCCGCACCATGACGACGTTGCCCCCATCGTCGATCACCACCGCAGCTATGCAGTCCCTGTGGTAGACGATCTCCCTGCTCACGGTCTCACCACTGCTTTTCTCAACAGTGTTGACGCTGAGGCTTACCGCCCTGCCCTCGAAAACCGTGCGGGAGGAGACTATCTTCTCCCTGCTCATCGGCCCACCGGGACGTCCAGCACCAGCGCCACCTCGTCGCAGTCGGGAAACTTGGGACAGCTGTAGCACTCGGCCCAGATCTTGCGCGGGAGCTCCGTCTTCTCGACGAGTTTGAACCCCTGCCTCTGAAAAAAGCCCGCCTTGTAGGTCAGGCAGAATATGCGCGGGATGCCCAGCGACCTGGCCTCTTCGACACAGGCCTTTATCAGCGCCGCACCCATGCCGCTCTTGTGCCGGGTCTCGTCCACCGCCAGCGCCTTCACTTCGGCCAGGTCGGCCCAGCTGATGTGCAGTGCGCCGCAGGCCATAACATGGCCGGAACTGTCGCGTATCACGAAATAGTCCCGCAGGTTCTCATATATCTCGCTCAGCGCGCGGGGCAGCATCTCGCCCTTGCCTGCAAACCTGTTGACCAGCTCATGCATCTTTTTAACATCGTTGATTGTCGCTTTCTCTACTTTCATAACATCTTTCCTTTAAGCTTGGAAACGAGGGTCTGGTAAAAACTGTCTTTCGAACGCAGGCGCAGGAACCTGACGGTAGGCTGCGCCAGGCACACCTCAACCGCATCGCCGCTCTTCAACTGCTCCTCCACCTGGCCGTCCATGCTTATCATGGCATCGTGGTTGGTGAAGGCCCTGAGGGTAATTTTAGTGGAGGGGGACAGCACTATGGCCTTATCCATATTCAGATGAGGGCAGACCGCCTTCAGCAGGATGTCGCGCGACTCCGGGTACAGGATGGGGCCGTTGGCGGCCATCGAGTAGCCCGTGCTGCCGGTGGCGGTGGCTATGATGACGGCGTCGGCCCTGTAGGTGGTAAATGTCTTGCCGTCGATGGCCACCTCGACGTTTACCAGGCGCAGGAACCTGCCGCGCCCGACCACCACGTCGTTGAGGGCATGGTACCTGTTTCCGGAGGACGTGACAACGGCCTGCAGGACGGCCCTCTGCTCGATCCGGCCTGCGCCGCCTATGATCTCAACCAGCCTGTCCTTGGCGTCCTCGGCCTCCAGTTCGGTCATGAAGCCCAGGTTGCCGAAATTCACGCCCACGATGGGTATCTCGAGCGGGAAGATGATGCGCGCGGCGCGCAGTATGGTGCCGTCGCCGCCCACGCTGATTACAAGGTCACAGCCGGAAAGGGAGCTGCCTGCCTCCCCCTCGTCCCAGGACGAGTGGACCCAGCACTGAATGCCCCTGCCCTGCAGGAAAACCTCGATATCGCGGGCAAAGCGCTCCGACCTCTCGACCTTGGGATGATATAAAATACCTACTCTTTTCACAGAGTGGCAGACTAACATAAGCACATGGTAGTGTCAAATAGGACGGAGCAGCAATTGGTCTACTGTGTCAATAGGGATAGAAGCATTAGCTTGAGCCAATGAGACCTGCCAGATACCCGCCTAGTCATTGCACAGCCGCAACTGTTCGTATATAATGCGTGGAATGCTAATCGATGCAGGAAGGTAGGGATATGCTGAGACAGATACTTGCTGATATTATGGTCGGATTGACGATACTGGGTTTGCTGATTTTACCGGGATTGTTTTCGTCGACATCCGTCTCGGCAGATACATGTTATGAATACTATGATGGGTCAGGGGCTGGGTATAGTATGTCATGCATTGGCAATGGCGACAAGCGTGTTCAAACATTCACTGCCGCATCAGATCATCCTGTCAACAAAGTATCATTGTATGTTGATAACCAATATGGGACGGTGTCACTCACAGTGTCGATATTAAAGTGCAATACAGCCTATAGTTACGCCGGGACCGTCTTATCCACTGTAACCGTGAGTGTTCCCGCCAGAGGCGCAGACTGGTTAACAATCGATATCCCTACTTGCAACCTATTGAATGGCCAGTCATACGCAATACTGGCTGAAGGACCCACAACTTGTGTCGCCTGGCGTTCAATTGATACTGGAGACACTTGGGGTTCGGCAGGCTCTCCAGGTTATTCTTATAAGTATACGATGGGTGATTGGTATTCTGATCCAGGTTTTACTTTTAATTTCAGACTCTGTCATGATTTAGCACTCCCCAGCGTTACCACAAGTGCCGCCGACCCCATTGGGGGCACCTCGGCAACGCTTAATGGCGACGTCACCAACACGGGCGGAGAGAATTGTGATGAACAGGGATTTATCTATTACCCTACCACCTCCCACCCTACTAACCCCGGCAATGTAAGTCCAGGCAGCATAGCCTATGCTTCAATAACTTTTGATACCGGCAGTTTCGGCACGGGCGAATATAGCAGAACATCTGAAACCCTTAGCTCCTGCACCACTTATTATTTCAGGGCTTACGCTCATAATAGCCAGGGCTATGTGTACGGAGACGAGCTTAACTTCATTACTAATTGCCGCCCTAGCGTAACCACCAATGATGCCGACCCCATCGGGAATACCTCGGCCACTCTTCATGGCAACATCACCAACACGGGCGGGGAGAATTGTGATGAACAGGGATTTATCTATTACCCCACCACCTCGCACCCTACTAACCCCGGCAATGTAAGTCCCTCAAGTTTAATTTATGCCTTGAGAGCTTTTAATACTGGCAGTTTCGGCACAGGCGCATTTAGCTACCCAATTTCACTCCTTAGCTCCTGCACCACTTATTATTTCAGGGCCTATGCTCATAACAGCCAGGGATGGGTTTACGGCGATGAGCTTCTCTTCATTACCCTGGCTGGCCCTCTGCCTGTAGCCAGCTTCTCTGCCACTCCCACCACCGGCTGTGCTCCGCTTACAGTCAATTTTACAGGTAATGCGACGAACGGTACCACATGGAGCTGGGCATTTGGGGATAGCAACACCAGTACTTTTCAGAGCCCTACACATCAATACATAACTGCCGGTATCTATACAGTAACCCTGACCGCAACTAACTCCTGCGGCTCGAGTAGCGTGACTAAAGCAGCTTATATCATAGTAGAAGATTGTCATGAGGGACCACTGGGTATTGGTAATGGATTTTCTCAACCACCCACCAGTCATGGTACTGGTATAGGTATCGGGGCCAACCCTTCGCCAGTAGGGTTGCCAAACCTTTCTGTACAGAGCGCTTCCCTGTCGGCCAAAACAGTCACACCCGGCACGCCTATCACTGTGACCGCTGATATCGCTAACAAGAGCGCGGTCAACGGCAACAAGAAAGTAACGCTGTATGTAAACGGCCAGGTGGAAACGACGCAGGGCGTAACGGTGAACAGCGGCGGTTCCACGCAATTGACCTTCAACGTGTCGCGAAGCGAGCCGGGCGATTACAGCGTCTATGTGGACGGCGTGCCCGCCGGCAGCTTCAATGTGGAACTGTTCAGGGAGTCGAACGGGTTACTCCTTTTCAGCGCCATCCTGGTAGGTCTGGCCTTCTTAATCGGAATTGTTATGCTCTGGCGCAGGCAACAGCGCCCGGGTTAATATTGCTTCGCCGCCTGCGGGCTGCCCGCAATGACCATGCTAAGAGGGCCGCTTTCTTAGCAGCGGCCCTCTTTTATTGCACACATATTTAAGATATATTTCAGACGCCGTTAAGTTTGATGGGAAATTGCCAGCATTTTAGCTGCGCTGGCGGGCTTAAATATTCCTTTCGCTCATAAGGTGACATTTTCACCAAACAGTAAAGGAATGACGAAATTATCGAACATTAACAATATGAAAGAGTGCGCCCGGGCTATAGCCCGAAGAGTACCGAGGCATTCTGGGCAAGCGCGATGAAGGCGCCTGGGAGCACGCCGATGATGACGACGGGGATGCAGCATAGTGCAAGGGCCAGCCACTCGGGCCAGGACGAGGTGACTTTGTCAGGTGAGGACGGCTCGCCCATCCACATGTACTTGACCACCTTGAAATAGTAGTAGGCGGAGATACAGCTGTTGATGACTGCCACGATCACCAGCCACAGCAGGCCCTGGTCGACGGCGCCGCTGAATATGTAGATCTTGGCTATCAGGCCGGCGGTGGGGGGCAGCCCGGTGAGCGAGACCATGCATAGTGTAAGCGCCACGGCCAGCACGGGCGCACGCTTGCCCATGCCCGTGTAGTCCGCTATCTGGTCGCTGTTGATCTTGTTGGAGATAGCGATGATGGCGATGAAGGCCCCCAGGTTGGTCAGTGTATAGCTCAGCAGGAAGAATAGCAGCCCGCTGCGCAGGGTGGTGTCCCCCTGTGACCCCATGCCTATGGCAGCCAGTCCGACCATCAGGTAACCGGCCTGTGCAATGCTGGAATACCCCAGCAACCTCTTTATATTGGTCTGGGCCAGCGCCATCAGGTTGCCTGCCGTCATGGTAACGGCGGCCAGCACGGCTATGATCACCGCCCAATCGGTGTGGAGCCAGGCAGGCATGCCGAAAGCAGTCATGAGGACACGCGCAATGACGGCGAAACCCGCCGCCTTGCTGGCCACCGAAAGGTAGGCCGTGATGGGGGTCGGAGCGCCCTCGTAAACATCCGGCACCCACATCTGGAATGGCACGCTGGCGATCTTGAAGCCGAACCCGGTTATCAGCAAAACCAGGCCAACCAGCAGGGCAGGCACGCTCACGAGGTTGACGGCCGGCATGCCCCTCATGTAGTCCGCGATGCAGGTCAGGCAGGTATTGCCCGTCATGCCGAATACCAGCGCCATGCCGTAGAGCAGTATGGCCGAGGCGACGGACCCTAAAATGAGGTATTTAAGACCGGCCTCGCTGGACTTGCTGTCCTTGAGGAAGCTGACCAGTACGTACAGGGAGATGCTGCTCAGCTCAAGGGCGATATAGATCGTGATCAGGTTGATGGCTGAAACGAGCAGCATCAACCCGATTGCGGACAGCATCAGCAACGCGTAGAACTCGCCCTGGAACTTCTCGAACTTTAGGACGTATTTATTGGAGGCCATGACCACCAGCACCGTGGCTGCCAGTATGAGGAGTTTGAAGAAGAGGCCGAACTGGTCTATGGCAATGGTGCGGTAAAAGGCCTCCGTGGCCGGGCCGCCCCACAGCACCAGCACGAAGAAGGCTGACACCAGTGCCCCGGCGACAGCTATGAAGGGCAGCACCCTCTTGTTGGCAATGAAAAGGTCCAGCACGATGATGAGCAGTGCAAAGCACAGCAGGCTTATCTCCGGCGCTATATATTTAATCTGGTCCATTATCATCTGTCTAAACCATCCGCAAGACTCTTATACCTACATGCCTATCAGCCTGGCAATCGGCACTATGCCCATGTTGATCACATTCGTCAGCACGGCCGGGTAAATGCCCACCGCCATGATGATGGCCACGAAGGAGAAAATGCTTATCATCTCGACCTTGTCGGCGTCGCCCACGCCCTTGTACTTGTCCAGGGGGTAATTGTAAAAGACCCTCTGCAGCATCCACAGGATGTAGCCGGAGGTGATCACGATTCCCAGCACCGCTATCAGGGTAAATACGGGCATACCGGCGGTCACCGTGCTGGCGTAGCTGCCGGCGAACGTTATGAATTCGGCCACGAAACCGGCCGTCCCGGGCAGGCCAAGCGAGGCCAGTCCGGCTATGGTAAAGACCACAACTATCACGGGCATCTGGCGGGCCAGGCCGCTCAGGTTGTTGAGGTCGCGGGTGTGCGTCTTTTCATATACCAGGCCCACCATGGCGAAGAGCAGGCCGGTGATAACGCCGTGGCAGAACATCTGCAGGCTGGCGCCCACCATGCTGACCTGGTCCAGGGCGAAGATGCCCAGCAGCACGTAGCCCATGTGGCTGACGCTGCTATAGGCGATCAGCCTCTTGAGGTCCGTCTGCCTGATGGTCACCGCCGCACCGTAGATAACGCCGATAACGGCCAGCGTAAGCATGACCGGGGCGTACTGCACCGCCACCTGGGGCAACATGCTCACGCAGAGGCGGATCATGCCGTAGCCGCCCATCTTGAGCAGCGCGCCGGCCAGTATGACGCTGGCAGCCGTGGGCGCATTGGTATGGGCGTCCGGCAGCCAGGTGTGCAGCGGGAAAACAGGCAGCTTGATGGCGAATCCCACGATCAGCAGGAAGAAGAGCACCGAGAGCGGTATGAAGGACGAGACAATCGGTATGCCAACCAGGGCCGTCATATCGAATGTGTGCGTGATGAAGTAAACGCAAAGTATTCCGGCCAGCATGAAGGCGCTGCCCACCAGGGTGTAGATGAGGTACTTGTAGGCGGCATATTCCTTGCGCCCGCTGCCCCAGATGGAGATGAGGAAGAACATGGGTATCAGCTCCAGCTCCCAGAAGAGGAAGAAGAGCACGAGGTCCAGCGAGCAGAAAACACCCAGTATGCTGCTTTCCAGCAGCAGTATCCAGATGAAATACTGCCTGGGCTGTAGCTGTATCTTCCAGGACACCAGCACCGACACCACTCCCAGGAAGGTCATGAGTATGACAAGGGGCAGGCTGAGGCCGTCAACGCCCAGGTGGTAGAACGAATTGATGGCCGGTATCCAGGGCACCTTCTCGACGAACTGCATCTGCCCGATGGCGGCTGACGACCTGTCGAACATGATGAAGACCGCAATCGACAGTATAAAAGATGCCATGGCCGCGGCCAGGGCGATCCACTTGACCGTCTTCTGACCCGGCCGCGGTATGAGGGCAAGCACCACTATACCGATTACCGGCAGAAAAACGATCCAGCTCAACAAATTCAGATTCAAAACCATTTACCTCAGCTGAATAAATACAAGCATGCAACTATGGCTATGGCGCCGATCGCGATGCTGATCACGTACAATTGCGTCTGTCCCGTCTGTAACCTGCGCAGCATGCCGCCCGCTGCGGAAGTGCCACGGGCGGCCCCGTTTACCGTGCCGTCCACCACGCTCGAGTCGAACATGGCCATCACCTTGAATATGCCGTTGTATAAAATTGCCTTTACGATGACGTTCTCGTAGAGCTCATCCATCCAGTATTTGCGCGACAGCATTATGTAAATAGGCTGGAATGCCCTGCCCACCTTTGCGGGTGAAATCCACCTGGCGCAGTACATGCTGTATGCCAGCAGGATACCCAGCGTGGCCACCGCCAGTGATATGAGCGGCAGCGGGTGGGTGAGGATGCCGAAGAAGCCGGCCAGGAAAGTGATCTCCTTGGCCTCACCCTCTCCCATGAACTGGTTGAAAAGTCCCGTGACGTTTATCCAGCCGGCGCAGACCGCTAACACAGCCAGTATTACCATCGGGATGACCATCACCCATGGCGACTCGTGCGGCCCCCTGGAATGGGCATCGCCGTGACCGCCGTGCTCGGGCTGGGCACCGCCCCTGTACTCCCCGTGGAAGGTCATGAACACGGCACGGAACATGTAGAAGGCCGTCATGAAAACGGTCACGATGCAAAGGCCGAACAATATGGGTTGCTTGTCGATGATCGATACCAGTATCTCGTCCTTGCTCCAGAACCCGGCCAGCGGCCAGATGCCTGCAAGGCTGAGCGAACCAATGAGGAAGGTGATGTAGGTCCAGGGCATGGCCTTGCGCAGCCCGCCCATCAGCCTCATGTCGAAGGTGCCTGTGCCGTGGTTAACGCTGCCCGACCCCAGGAAGAGCAGCGCCTTGAAGAACGCGTGTGTGAAAAGGTGGAAGATGCCGATGGCCACGCTGCCCACTCCCAGGCCGACCATCATGAAACCCAGCTGGCTGATGGTGGAGTAGGCCAGCACCCGCTTGATGTCGTTCATAACCAGGCCCATGGTGGCCGCGAATATGGCTGTAAAAGCCCCTATGATGCCCACCGTCAGCATAGCATCAGGGGAATGCTCAAAGAGCGGGTAAAAGCGGGCGACCAAAAATACGCCGGCTGCCACCATTGTGGCGGCATGGATGAGGGCGCTCACCGGTGTGGGGCCCTCCATGGCGTCCGGCAGCCAGACGTGCAGGGGGAACTGGGCGGATTTGCCGGCTGCGCCCGAAAAGATGCCGATGGCCACCCAGGTCAGCGTGGCACCCGCCAGCGCGCCCGTCGCAACTATCTTGTAGAGCGCCTCGGTGTCGAATGTGCCGGTCTGGGCATAGAGTATCAGTATGGCAGCCAGGAAGCCGAAATCACCCAGCCGCGTGACGATAAATGCTTTCTTGGCCGCGTTGGCCGCCGAAGGCTTGTGGAACCAGAAACCGATCAGCAGGTAGGAGCCCAGCCCCACACCCTCCCAGAAGACGAACATGAAGAGGATGTTGTCGGCCAGCACCAGGCCCAGCATGCAGGCGGTGAAGAGGGACATGCAGGCGTAATACCTGAGGTACCCGGGGTCACCCTTCATGTATCCCTGCGAGTAGATCTGCACCATCAGGCTGACAAAGGTGACCACCACAACCATAATGGCGGTCAGGGAATCAACCAGCACGCCGATGTGTATGCTCAGGTTCCCCACCACTGCCCACTCGATGTCGTCCACGGGCAGCATATTGCCGGGGGCGGCAATGACCGCGCTGAGCAGCCAGAGAGACAGCGCGCAGGATATGCCGACCGCGCCGATGGTGATATACCCGCCTACCTCGGGCCGTTTATTCAGGAAGGGCCGCAGCACCAACCCGATAAACAGGAAGGACAGGAAGGGAATTAAGAAAATAAGCCAGGGAACCTGTGTCGGCATTATGCTTTCCTCAGTACCTCCTCGACGACATGCACCCGCTCACTGGAAACATAGACCCTGTAGGGGACCGACTCCCTCATCTCCAGCTTATCAGAATCGGGCAGCAGCCGGGTGGGGATCCCTTCGCCCTCGAAGAATTCCTTCCACATCTCGGCTATCATCAGGTTAGGCGCGCTTTTAACTTGAACCCACATATCATTACCACTTCAGGATATTGAAATTTTCCATGTCCACGCTTTCGCGGTTCCTGTAAACCGAAAAGACGATGGCTATGCCCACGGACACCTCGGCAGCCGCCACCACCATGACGAAGATGGCGAATATCTGCCCGGTCAGCATCACAGGCGTGACATATTGCGAAAAGGCGATCAGGGCTATATTCACAGAGTTCAGCATTATCTCCAGGCACATGATGAGCTTGATCACGTTGCGCTGCGTGAGGACCCCGAAGAGCCCGATGCAGAAGAGCACCGCCGACAATATTAAATACTGGTTCAATCCTGCGCTAAACATCATTTCTCCCTGATTACCGCGATGGCGCCGAGTATTGCTGACAGCAGCATCACGGCTGCTATCTCAACGGTCAAAAGGTAGCCGGGGTCGCCGAACAGGGCCTTGCCCAGCGGTTTGACTGTCTCCTGCAAAGGTGCGTTATCCGGCATGGCAAATACGGTGCTGACGACGCCGAGAACGACCACTCCCAGCAGCAGAGCTGCCACTATGACGGCCGGGTACTTGAGCCTGCCCAGGGGCTGGCCGTGCTGGGCGTCCCTGGTGAGCATGATGGCCACTATGATCAATATTGAGATGGCACCCACGTAGACCAGCACCTGCACTATGGCCAGGAAGTCCGCGTGCAGCAGCAGGTAGATGCCGGCGACCGTCATGAACAGCAGTATCAGGCACAGCGCGGCGCGGAAGATGTCGCGCACCACTATCACGGCGATGGCCGAGGCCACCGCTATGGCTGCCAGCAGGTAAAATACTATCTCAAGCACCGGGGCCCCTCTTTCGCTTGCTCAACGGTAGGAAATTCAATTTCTGGCCGCCCTTTGCCCGGTTGTAGAGCAGCAGGCTCTGCTCGGGCAGTTTATCCTCGAACTGCGGCCTGTAATATGCACTGGGCTGGTGATCATTCGACACTGCAAGTTTTTCCTTGCTTAAAACCAGGTCTCCACGGGTGTATTTGGCGCATTCGTAGTTCAATCCCATGGCCAGTGCATTGTAGGGGCAGGATTCTACGCACAGCCCACAGAAAATACAGCGGCCTGAATCGAGCTCGAACTTATCAACAATGAACTTGCTTTCCCCGCCCCGGTGAGTTACCAGTATTATATTGCCCTGCAGGCAGGCCTTGGTGCATGTCCCGCATCCGGTGCATTTTTCCGGAAACCAGACCAGCTCATTGCCGCGGGTCCTGCGGGAAATACTCAGTTTCTCGTCAGGGTACTGCACGGTGATGGGCGCCCTGAAAAGATGCTTAAAGGTCAGGGCCATTCCCTTGACTATGCCGATGCCGTACCGCTCAAACTTCAACGCGGCCACCTCCCAGCGTGAACAGTTTGGACCACAGCAGGATCAGTACGGCGGCAAAACCGAAGTTCAATATAAGCATTACCCACTGCAGGGAGGCAGGGATCAGCAGCACCTCGACGGCGATCACTAACAGGTTGATAACCGCCAGGGGCAGCATGGCCTTCCAGGCGAATGACATCAGCTGGTCTACACGGAACCTGGGCAATGTCGAGCGGATCCACACGATAACGCTGAAGACCGCCATGACCTTGATCAGGAACCATATTACGGGCGGCAGCAAAGGTCCCTGCCAGCCACCCAGGAAAAGCGTGGTGATGATGCCCGCGTAGGCCAGCGCCACGCCGTATTCACCCAAATAGAACATGGCAAATTTCATGCCGGAGTACTCGATGTGGTAGCCGGCGACTATCTCTGAATCAGCTTCCAGCAGGTCGAAAGGCGACCGGTTCATTTCAGCCAGGCAACCAAGGAAGAATATGAGGAACCCCAGCGGCTGCAACAATATGAACGGTATGCTCTGCGCTTCAACTATGCTGAGCATGGAGAAAGAGCCCGATATGAGGGCAACGCCGACGAGGGCTAAAACAACTGGTATCTCGTAGCTTACCATCTGTGCGATGCTGCGCATGCCGGCTATGTACGAGTACTTGTTGCCCGATCCCCAGGCGGCCATGAAAATACCGATCACAGATATCGAGCTTATGGCGATGACATAGATAATGCCCACGTTCAGGTCTACCAGGATAGCGCCTTCCCCGAACGGCATAACCGCAAAAATCAGCAGTATGGGTACGAATACTATGATAGGCGCAATAAAATGGATCAGCTTATCGGCTTTATCGGGCACTATATCCTCCTTGAGGAGGATCTTTACGGCCGTGGCGATCGGCTGAAGGATGCCTTCAGGTCCGCAGCGGTTGGGGCCCAGCCGTATCTGGAACCGGCTGATCAGGCGCCTTTCCCACCAGATGAAGACTATGACCACGGTCAGAACGAATATTATGATTATCAGTATGCCCACTATTGCCGGCGTAAGGTAGACAGCCCAGTCGGGCCATCCCAGGCCCTTGAGCATCAGCTGGAACTGGTCGAGCAGTGTCATCGGTCGATCTCTCCCAGTACGACATCCATGCTGCCGAAAATGATTATTAAATCGGCCACCTTCCACCCGACCATCATGTCTTTCATCGCCGTTATGTTAATCAGGGTGGGAGGATAAATATGCAGCCTGTAGGGCGCGATAGATCCATCGCTCACTATATAGAAACCCAGGTTGCCTTTGGGCGCTTCGATGTACCCGTACGTCTCACCCTGCGGCGGCCTGAAAAACTGGGGCACATCCGCGCAGACCGGTCCCTTCGCCGGCATCTGGCTTATTGCCTGCTCGATAATGTGCAGGCTTTGCGTCATCTCCTGCATGCGCACCCAGTACCTGTCGTAGCAATCACCGGCGTCGCCGGTCGGCACTTCAAAATCAAACCTGTCATAGATGGAATAGGGGTCCATCTTGCGGATATCCCATTTAACGCCGCTGGCGCGCAGAACCGGGCCGCTGGCGCCGATATTGACGGCAGTTTCCCTGGGAAGTATGCCGACCCCCTTGCTTCGGGCCAGGAATATCTCGTTCTGCTTGATCAGCTGGTTGTATTCCCCGATATAGCGTGGCATTTCGGCCACGAACTTTTTTACAGCCGGGAGGAACTCGTCAGGGAAATCCTGGCTGACTCCGCCGATACGCATGTAGTTATAAAGCAGGCGTTGTCCGCAGACCATATCGAAAAGGTCAATGATTTTTTCTCTCTCACGCCACATGTACAGGACCGGGGTGAAAAAGGCGCCGCAGTCATTCAGGTAAAAGCCGACGGCCATCATGTGGCTGGAGATGCGCATCAGCTCGGAGAAAATCACCCTGATGTACTCGGCCCGCTCCGGGACCTTGATACCGGCCAGCTTTTCCACGGCCATACAGTAAGCTACGTTATCGGTCATTGATGCCAGGTAATCCAGCCTGTCCGTCAGCGGTATTATCTGTGTATATGTGCGGCTTTCAGCCAGCTTCTCTATGCCGCGGTGCAGGTAGCCGATGATGGGCTCGACATCTGTTACCACTTCGCCGTCCAGCGACAGCCTCAAACGGAATACGCCGTGCGTGGACGGGTGCTGAGGCCCGACGTTTAGATAAAATTGCTCAGTCTTAATAGGCATTTTACAGGTAATCCCTCCGCAGGGGATGTCCGTTGAATCCCTCCCAGAGAAGAAGCCTCCTCAGGTCGGGATGCCCTTCGAACTTAATGCCCAGCAGGTCGAATATCTCCCGTTCCTGGTAATAGGCAGCGCGCCAGATACCGGTAACGGATGGTACGGCAGGGTTTTCTCTTCCATAAACACGTGTTTTTAAAATCAGGCTCTGGTTATGTTTCATGGAGACCAGGCGGTAAACCACTTCAAAATAGTCCAGGTAGTCTACAGCGGTCAGCACAGTCAGGTAATCGAACTCCAGTCCCGGTGTATCCTTGAGGAAAACAGATACCTGCGCCAGCGCTTTGCTGTCGACGCTAAGCGACCCCTTATCACTGGAGATAACGGAGCCGGGAATTGCTTCGGCTATCCTTTTCCCGGTTTCTTCAGTATTAACAGCGATTGTCATGTAATAGGATTACCTGTCTCTTACTTCAATGCTAAATTGGGATTGTCTATGGTCCCCTTGACTATCTTGGCATGCAGCCTGTTGATGCCATGGATCATGGCTTCCGGCCTGGGCGGGCAGCCCGGCACATATACGTCCACCGGCATGATGCAGTTGACTCCCGGGACAACGCTGTAAGATTCGCGGAAAGTGCCGCCGCTGATGGCGCAGGCGCCTACCGCGATGACCCACTTGGGTTCGGGCATCTGGTCATAGATCATCCTCGCCGCCGTGGCCATTTTCCATGTTATCGTACCTGTTATAAGCATCACGTCCGCCTGGCGCGGCGAAAAGCGGATAATATCCATGCCGAAGCGCGACAGGTCAAAGCGGGGACCGGATGCCGCAATCATCTCAAACGCGCAGCACGCAGTTCCGAAGATCAGCGGGAAGATTGAACGCTGCCTTGCCCATGCAACTGCAGCATCAACGGTAGTAAGCAGTATATTACGATGAATCTCCCCGTCAAGCCATTTGTCCGGGTCGGGGTATGGGCTGGTGCAGCCTTCCACGAAGGAATTGATGAGCTTGCCGTCCGCCAGGTCAGCTTCCTGCGGGGTGAAGACGTCAGGCCTTGTTATTTCCACTGCAGGGCCCCTTTGCGCCAGGCATAAATGTATCCAACTGTCAGGATTACCAGTAGTATACCCACCGCAACAAGCCCGCCGGAACCAAGCTCCTTGACATTAACTGCCCAGGGATAAAGAAAGATGGTCAGCATGTCGAGCAGTACGAAAAGAACAGCGAAGAAATAATACCGGAAGTTATACTGTACGCGCGTCTTGCCCACCGTCTGCATCCCGCATTCATATGAGCTTGACTTTGCAGGGCTCTTCTTGCCGGGGATCAGGCCTATCCTCTTCAACAGGATCGGCAGCGTGGGGATAGTGATAGTGAAACCGATTGCGACTATGAGTAGAATCCCGACGTAGCCGTACTGTTCCAGCACTTTCGCACTTCTCCTGTCAAAAACTGTTGGTTAGTATATTACAACTGATAAAAAGTTGTCAAAACCGGTCCAGCGAGTTTGACTTACGAATACGGCACAGTATAATGATTGTGCCCCGGACAACTATTATTTCACCGCTTGCAGCAGTTTAACATCAGCCAAAATGCGTATTACAGGAGGCTCCGCCAGGGGCCATATCATCAAAACCCTGCCCGGCCTGCTGGTGCGGCCAACCACCGACAAGGTGCGCGAGGCGGTGTTCTCCATGCTGACCTCGCTGGCCGGCAACTGGGAGAGCGGGTTGGACCTGTTCGCCGGCAGCGGTGCGCTGGGCATCGAGGCCTTGAGCCGAGGGATGGGCCGGGTCGATTTTGTTGACCAGAACAGCAAGTGCTGCCAGGTGATAAAGCAAAACCTGGCAAAAACGGGATTTATTGACAGTGCTCATGTATACTGTTGCGCGGCGATGAAAGCAATCGGATTTTTAGAGGCGCGCTACGACCTGGTGTTTTTAGACCCGCCCTACGCCGACACGCACCTGGGCGACCTCGTGACCGCGCTGGCCGGGTCCGGGCTTGTATCCGGTGAAGCGCTGGTCACAGCGTCGCACGCTGCGCGCAACGCCCTGCAGGAAAGGTATGCTGACCTGTCGAAGATAAAAGAGAAAAGGTACGGGGATACCTGCATTTCAATCTACCGCAAGGAGGCCACAACTTGACTATAGCCGTCTACCCGGGCAGTTTTGATCCAATAACCAACGGGCACCTGGACATTGTGAAAAGGGCGTCATCCATATTCGAGAAGCTGATAATCGGTGTATATGACATACCGCAGAAATCGCTGCTCTTCAGCGTGGAAGAGAGGGTGGACCTGGCGCGCAGGGCGGTGGTGGATTTCAAGAACGTAGAGGTGGTGTCCTATTCCGGCATAACCGTGGAGTACGCCAGGCGGTCAGGCGCACAGGTGCTGGTGAGGGGACTGAGGGCGAGTTCGGATTTCGAGCGCGAGTTTGAAATGGCGCTCATGAACAAGAAGCTGGCGCCGGACATCGAGCTTGTGTGCTTCATGGCCAACCTGCGCTACCAGTTCCTGAGCTCGAGCATGCTCAAGGAGATAATCAACCTGGGCGGCAACCTGGATGACATGATGCCGCAGCACGTCAGCGCAGCCCTCAAGAAGAAACTGCTGACCTGAGGGTATTCAAGCAGCCTGAAATCTGGTAGCATATTGACAGAATTTTTGTCCTGAGTGATTAAAATATTACTGGAGGTGCCGTTAAAAATGGCCTACAAGATAACTGATGATTGTATCAGCTGCGGTGCGTGCGAGGCCGAGTGCAAAAACGCGGCTATTAAAGAAGGGGCGTCCATCTATGAAATAGAGGCCGCCAAATGTACCGAGTGCGCCGGCTGGTTCGACAAGCCCAAGTGCGTCGAGGTCTGCCCGGTGGACTGCTGCGTGCCCGACCCCGACCACAAGGAGTCCAAGGACCAGCTCCTCGAGAAGTGGAAGAAAATACACCCCGGCAAGACACCCCAGGCATAGTAACTGAGAGTATTCCGGGATAACCTTTATATATGCTGACCATCGACCTTGATCTCCTCGAGATCAAAGGGAAAGAAGACATACTTGACGCCGGCTGCGGCCATGGCCGTCACATCTGGCAGGTGTGCAAGGTAAACGCGGGCCGCTCTGTTGCATTCGACCTGGACGCTGCCAGCCTCAAGCATGCCTGGTGCATGCTCCACGAGATGGACAAGGCAAAGGAGACCGTGGGGGACTGGCACCTCGTCTCGGGAAGCGTGACCGGGTTGCCCTTCGCGGACGGGCTGTTCGACAAGGTGGTATGCTCGGAGGTGCTGGAACATGTGCCCGACGATTCCGCCGCGGTATCGGAGTTTACCCGCGTTCTCAAGCCGGGCGGCATACTGGCAGTCAGCGTGCCGTCGCGTTTCGCCGAGTCGGTCTGCTGGAAGATATCGGACGATTACCACAATTCACCCGGCGGGCATATCAGGATTTACAAACAATCCGAGATAATGGCGCTGCTAAAAAAATACGATCTTGACATCTTCGCCGTCCGCTACAAGCACGCCCTTCATTCCATTTACTGGTGGTCCAAGGGGCTGTTCGGGTTAAAAAACGAAAAGGCCTTCGTCCCGTCGCAGTATTACAAATTCCTGGTCTGGGATATCTACAATGGCCACCGATATACACGTTGGCTGGAGAACATCCTCAACCGCGTATTCCCCAAGAGCACCGTCCTGTACTGCCGCAAGCCCGCAGCCGTGTAGCCCGGACGCCTCATCCTTTTCACCCCGCCTGATTCAGGCCTATGCTTTTGGCTTTTTCATAAGCAGCAGTGACCGCGTTGACCACCAGCGAGCGCAGCCCGCCGCTCTCCAGGCGGTGCAGCGCCTCGGCGGTCGTGCCCCCGGGCGAGGTGACCATGTTTTTCAACTCGGCAGGATGCTTTGCCATCTTGTTCATGGCCTCGGCGGAGCCGGCAACTGTCTCGACAACGAGCTTCTGTGCCGTGTCCCGTGGAAGGCCGATGTGTACGCCCGCATCGATCAGCGCCTCTATAAACAGGAAAACATAGGCCGGGCCGCTGCCGCTGATGGCGGTGGCCATGTCCAGGTATTTCTCATCCTTGAAATAAAGCTCCTCGCCCATCGAGGACAGTATCAGCCTGGCCGTCTCATGCTTCCCCGCATCCAGTTCCTTGGAGGACGTCCAGACTGTCATGCCCCTGCCCACCTGTGCCGGGGTATTGGGCATGGCGCGCACCACTGCGCCGTACTTGAGGCGCCGGCAGATGGCTTCGAGGCTTACCCCTGCGGCGATCGATATGACCAGCTGTGATTTCAGCTGTGCCGACAGCTCGTCCATGACGCTGTCCATCTCGTGCGGCTTGATGGCCAGTATGACCGCGTCAACCCCCTTTACGGCCGAGGCGTTGTCGCCGCTGACCGCTACCCCGTATTTTTTGCGCGCCAGCTCCCGCCGTTCAGCGGAAACGTCGCTGACAACGATGTCCCCCTTAGCGGCCAGCCTGGCCCGCAGTATGCTCTTGACCAGCGCCCCGCCCATTGTCCCTCCACCGATTACGGCAACCTTCATAGTTCAGCTCCTTTCTCCGAATATGGCACGCCCTATCCTCAGCATGGTGGCACCCTCTTCGACGGCCACCTCGAAATCGTCCGTCATGCCCATGGACAGCTCCCTGAAGCCATAGGCCGAATTCAGGCCCTTCATGGCAGCAAAAAGCGGCCTGGCCTGTTCCGCGTCATGGTAAACCGGGGCAACCGTCATCAGTCCAAGTATATTGATATTGGGAAGCGCCGAGACCGACTTGACGGCCTCATCAAGCCCCTCCCGGGAAAATCCATATTTAGTTGGCTCCCCCGCCAGGTTGACCTCTAAAAATACGGGGAGAGGCCTGCCCGCTTTGGCACTCAGTAACCCGGCCAGGCGCAGGGAGTCCACGCTGTGTATTATGTCAACGATTTGCAGTGCATCAGGGGCCTTATTGCTCTGCAGGTGGCCTATGTAATGCAGCGTCAGCTGTCCCCTCACATCTGCCAGCTGGCTGTATTTACCGGCTGCTTCCTGAACCCTGTTCTCCCCGAAATCCCTCAAACCGTAATCGTACGCTGCCCGCACAATACGCGAATCGAAGTTCTTGGCCACCGCTATGAGTTTTACCTCCGACACGTCGCGGCGTCCCCTGCGACAGGCCTTTTCAATGCGTGTGCGCAGCGCCTCGATGTTGTGCCCGATATTGTCCTGCAAGGCCGGACCGTCCTGACCTGCCCTCAGCGCCCCCGCCTACTCATAGATTTTCTCGTCGGCGGCATGCGCTTCCTGGGCATCGTCCTCGATATTGCGTACCCCGGCCTGCTGCGCCAGCGTCTCCCTGTAGTACTCGTGCTGGATTATGAGGTTCATGATCTCGCTGGTGCCGGTCCAGATGATGGACAACCGGGCGTCCCTCAGCATCTTCTCGATCGGGTACACGTTGGTATAGCCTATCCCGCCCACTACCTGCATGGCATTGTTGATTATCTCCCAGCACGCCTCGGTGGAAAAGCGCTTGGCCTCCGACACCAGGCGGCGGGAGTATCCGGTGCTGCCCAGTGAGTCCACCGCAGCCGCAGCGCCGTAAACCAGCATGCTTGCGGCGTCCAGCCTGGTAATGCTGTCGGCTATCCTGAAACTTACCCCCTCGAATTCGCGTATCTTGCGCCCGAAAGCCTTGCGCTTGTCGCTGTACCTGGTGGCCAGCTCCAGTGCGGCCCTGGCCAGTCCCACAGCCCCGGCGGCGGAGGTCATCCTCTCAGGTATCATCATCTGGTTAAATACGTCCGCGCCCCGGTTGAGGCCGAGCACCAGGTTTTCCTTGGGCACCTTGGCGTCCTTGAATACCAGGCGTCCCGCGCCGCCGCCCCGCGTGCCCAGCAGGCCATAGATGTACTTGGCTTCCACGCCCGTGTCCCGCTCCACGACAAAGGCACTGATGGACTTCCCGGGCGCCCCCTCGGTCTTGGCATACACCAGGAATATATCGGCCCCGTCCGCCCCCACCACGAACCTTTTCTGCCCGTTCAAAATAAAATAATCGCCCTTCTGTACTGCGGTGGTGGTTGCACCGAAGAAATCGGACCCTCCCCTGGGCTCGGTCAGCGCCTCGGCGCAGAATATCTTGCCCTTCAGCAGCGGCTCCAGGTACTTCTTTTTCTGCTGATCGCTGCCGAAGACGTCCAGCGCCTCGCCCACGATGCTGACCAGCGAGAAAAGGCAGGCCAGCGACATGCCCAGCACGCCTATCTCCTCCAGTGCAACGATCTCGTCCGCCCACTTCAGCCCGCGGCCGCCGTAGGCGGGGTCAAAGCGCATGCCCAGCAGCTTGCTCTTGGCCAGGCTGACAACGTATTCGCGGGGGTAACGGACTTTATCGGCATCCATGTCCTGCAGCAGTTGCTTTGGCACGGATTTCACAAACTTGCGTACTTCATCCCGCAATTCCTTTTGTTTCCCTGTCAACAGCGGTTCCAGCATCGTTTCACCCCTTTAACGTCACAAATTTCCCGGTTATTACTTAAGCACGATATTGAGCAGTTTCCCCTGCACGTAAATCATTTTGGCCACGCTTTTGCCCGCGGTGTGGGCCTGGATGCGTTCCTGGGCGAAGGCCAGTTTGATAGCCTCGGCCTCGCTGATGTCAACGGGCACGGTCAACTTGTCCCTCAGCTTACCGTTTACCTGCACCACCAGGGTAACCTCCTCGTCCGCCGCCAGCTCCTGGTCCCAGCCTGGCCAGGACTGCCGGTGAATGCTGTAGGGATATCCTGATCCTGCCCAGAGTTCCTCTGCCATGTGGGGGGTGGAAGGCGCCAGCAGCAGCAGTAAAATCCTGATGGACTCCTGCCATTGCTTGTCCGGGACGCTCCCGGCCTCCAACACCCTGGCCAGCACATTGGTATATTCCATCAGGGCCGCCAGCATGGTATTGAAACGGAAACGCTCGATGTCCCCCGTACACTTTTTTATTGTTTTATGCATCACCCGCAGGCACTCTTTGGCGCTTTCCGCATCCACGCTTTTCACTGCGTAATCCGCGGTCGCAAGGCCCCACACCCTGTTCAGCCACCTGCTCATACCCACGATGCCGTTATCGTTCCAGTCCCCTCCCTGCTCCCAGGGCCCCACGAACATGAGGTAGACCCGTACCGCGTCCGCGCCCACCTGTGAAACATAGTCGTCCGGGGTCACCACGTTGCCCTTCGACTTGCTCATCTTTTCGCCCCCGCTGCCGATGATGCCCTGGTTGAAGAGCCGGGTGAAAGGCTCGTCGAATTTAACTATGCCCATGTCCCTGATGGCCTTGACGAAGAACCTGGAATAAAGCAGGTGCATGGTGGCATGCTCGGCGCCCCCCGTATACAGGTCCACGGGCATCCAGTACTCGATCTTGTCCTTTTCAAAGGGGTACTTGTCGTATTGTGGGCTTGTGTAGCGCATGAAATACCAGGACGAGCACATGAAGGTATCCATGGTGTCCGTCTCCCGCCTGGCGGGCGAGCCGCATTTGGGGCACGGAGTATTCACGAACGATTCGCAGTCTTTCAGAGGTGATTCCCCAGTAGGCTTGAACGCCGCGTCGGGCGGTAGCAGCACCGGCAGGTCCTTCTCAGGGACGGGCGTAATGCCGCATTTATCGCAATATACCATGGGTATGGGCGCCCCCCAGTACCTCTGGCGTGATATCAGCCAGTCCCGCAGCCGGTAGGTGATGGTCTTGCCTCCCCAGCCTTTCTCCTTGAGGAAATCACATATGGCGTCCACCATCTGCAGGTCCGTCAGGCCGTCGAACCGGCCCGAGTTGACCATGCTGCCGCCTTCGATGTGGGCGGCCTGGAAGTCACTGCCGTCCCAGCCGGGCGGGGCCACCACGGCCCTGATGGGGATGCCGTATTTTTTGGCGAATTCGAAGTCCCTCTGGTCATGTGCCGGCACTCCCATCACGGCGCCCGTGCCATACTGGGGTAGTACGTAGTCTGCTATCCAGACGGGGACCTTCTCGCCGTTGACGCGGTTGACAACATAGCTGCCCAAAAATACGCCTGTCTTCTCGCTTTCGGCCGCCGTACGTTCAAACTCGGTCTGCCTCTGCGCCCCACGCACGTAGGCCTCCACTTCCTTCTTGCGGTCGGGCGAGGTCAGCGCGGGCACCAGCGGATGCTCCGGGGCGATCACGAAGAATGTTACGCCGAAAAGCGTGTCCGGGCGTGTGGTGAATACCCTTATCTCCTTTTCCTTCACCCCGGGCTGGTCCAGCCCGAAGGAGATGTCCGCGCCGTAGCTTTTGCCTATCCAGTTGGTCTGCATGGTGCGTATGCGTTCCGGCCAGTCGATGTCCTTGAAGACAAGCAGTTCATCGGCATACCTGGTGATGCGGAAAAACCATTGCTCGAGCTGTTTCTTCTCGACCGCGCTGTCGCAGCGCCAGCATATGCCCTCTCCCACCACCTGCTCGTTGGCCAGCACGGTCTGGCAGCGCGGGCACCAGTTAACAGCCGCCCTGCCGCGGTAGGCCAGTCCGGCCTCGTACAGCTTGAGGAAAAACCACTGGGTCCACTTGTAGTATTCCGGCTGGCAGGTTATGACCTCCCTGCTCCAGTCATAGATAGCGCCGATGGTCTTCAGCTGGCGGCGCATATTCTCGACGTTTTTCATGGTCCACTCGGCCGGGTTCACGCCGGTGGCGATGGCCTTGTTCTCGGCTGGCAACCCGAAAGCGTCGAAGCCGACGGGGTGCAGTACGTTGAAACCCCGCATCATCTTGTACCTGGCGTACACATCCGAGGGGGCCATGGCGTACCAGTGGCCGATATGCAGGTCACCCGAGGTGTAGGGGAACATGGTCAGCGCATAAAACTTGGGCCTCGGGTCGTCCTCCCTGACCTCGTACAGGCGGTCTTCGGCCCATTTATCCTGCCATTTCTGCTCGATTTCCTGTGGGTTATAGCGGCTTGCAGATTTCATAGTAGACAGAATTTTAGCCCTATATACCTTCGATCGTCAATGTCGCACTCTGTCATTGCCGGCGACTCCTGCCTCGTCATTGCGAGGCCGTCGCAACGGCCGCGGCAATCCCGCGTCAGATACGTCATTGCGAGCCCGGAGGGCGCGGCAATCTATACGCTGCAAGTAGATTGCTTCGTCGCTGCGCTCCTCGCAATGACGTTTTTTGGCTGTTCCTCACAAAGACATTTTTGGGGCGCTCCTGGCAATGGCGTTTTTATGGTGGGTATACGCTATTTATGCCGTCAGCGCGAAAAATTGTTATCATAAATCAACGGAAAGAGCGAGCATGCAAAAAGAGACGTTTGAAGAGCTGGTGGCAGGCGCCGTGTCCGGCCTGCCGGAGGAATTCAGTGAACTGCTGGACAACGTCGAAATCTTCGTGGAGGACTGGCCGAGCAGGGAGCAACTGAAGAGCGTCGGCCTCAAGGATAAATACGACCTCCTGGGGTTATATGAGGGCACGCCCATTACCCATCGCGACCAGGGCTACAACCTGGTACTTCCCGACAGAATAACCATCTTCCAGAAGCCGCTGGAGGCGCAGTGCGGGTCCGCGGCGGAAATAAAGCGTGAAATCGTAAGGACGGTCAAGCACGAGATAGCGCATTACTTCGGACTCGACGAAGAGCGCCTGCATGAGATTGAAAATAGCGGCAGCAGTTAATCACTATTGATTTACACTTAATTTTAGAGTAGAGTATTAACAGGTTGCATGTGGTAAATATATTGGAGGCTAAATATTAATGAGAAGGATGCTGATATCGTTACCGATTGCGCTGCTGATATTGGCAGCTGTCATCCTGCCATTTAGCGTAAACGCGGACAGCCATTTACCTGCTTTCCACGAACCTGGTGCCGGCAGCCCGGTACACAGCTGGCCGTCTGTACTGCCTGCGGCATATGCAGCAGCGGATAACGCTACCGGCCTGCCGGGTTCAACCCCGGCCAAAAGCAGCTCGTTTTTCGATATGTTCCCCCCCTACCTGTGGGGTTTTTTCGGCATAGTCCTGGGCATAATCGTGATGCTGATCGTCCTGGTGGTGACCAAGCCATCGCGCAAAGCCAAGGCCGGTGCCCTGCCTGATCAGGGTAAGAAGCAGCCAAAGGGTAAGGGCAAGGGAAAACCCGGCCAGCCCCCCGATGCGCCCCCGTTCTTCGGCCAGGCGCCGAGGCCGGGCATGCAGGGTATGCCGGATGGCATGCCCATGGGTATGCAGGGGGCACCCGGCTCACCTTATGATAAACCCATGCCTGGCATGCCGCCGGGCATGCAGCAGCAGGGCCAGCCGCCGTCACAGGCTGGTATGCAGCCCCCTTTCCAGTCCCAGCCGGGGATGCCGCCGCCATTCCCGCAACAGGGCCAGGGTATGGGCCCGGCCCCTCAGCAGGGCATGCACCCATCGCCTATGCAGGGTCCGCAGTATCCCCCCCAGCCCCATATGCCGCAGCCCGGGCAGCAATTCCCGGGTCAACCCCCTGCGCAGGGTATGCCGCCGGGCATGCCGCAGCAGCCGGGCCGCGGGATGCCTCAGCCCATGCCCCCCGGCCAGGGAGGCCAGCCGGGCATGCCATTCGGTATGCCGCCGCCTGCCCCTTCCATGCCGCACATGATGCCGCCGCCTGCGCCGGGCATGCCTCAGCCCGGCCAGCCACCAATGCCGCCGCCGGGGCCGCAGGGCATGTATCCTCCCCCCATGCAGCCTGGCGGACAGCAGGGGATGCCCTACCCGCAGATGGGCATGCAGCAGCCTCCTTACCAGCAGATGGGCATGGTAAAGTTCTCCGTAAGCAACCTGACAATCACTCCCAACAATGTTAAAGTGGGCGAGCCGGTCAATGTCAGTGTAATAGTGTCCAATAACGGTGCCCAGATGGGTAAATACAGCGTTGTGCTGCGCGTTGGAGGGGTGGTGGAGAATATCACCGATATGTCCCTGACGCCGGGTGCAAGCCAGACCGCCAGCTTCGTGGTCATCAAGGACGCCGCGGGCGATTACTACGCCGATGTAGATGGCCTGGGAGGGTTCTTCACCGTCATCCCGCTCACGCCGCCTTCTTTCATGGTAAGTAATTTCTCCATCGCACCGGAGCGCGTGCGACAGGGCCAGCCCGTGATAGTCACGGCGACAGTCACCAATACGGGCGAAATAATGGGCAACCACCCGCTCATACTGAGGATCAAGGGCATGGCCGAAGCACAGCACGATGTGACCCTGGGCCCGGGCAAGACGCAGGAAGTGGAATTCCAGGTCATCAAGGATACGCCGGGGTTCTATCCCGTGTCGATGGAGAACTGGACCGGTAAATTCGTGGTGGAAATGGACTGGACCGGCTGATCCGAAAGGGGCTTTAGTCGGGGAGAGAATCGAGCTTCACCAGCTGGCTCTTGTCGGACAGGTAGTCAATATACAGCACCCCGTTGAGGTGGTCCACCTCGTGCTGGATGGCCTGCGCCAGCAGGTCCGAGGCTTTCCTGCGGATTAGCCTGCCGTGCCTTCCCCTGGCCCTGACCTTGACGGTCTCAGCCCGGGATATCTCGGCCTGGTAGCCGGGCACGCTCAGGCATCCCTCGATCACCGTACGTTCCCCTGCCGTCTCGACTATCTCGGGATTGATCAGCACCAGCACCTCGTCATCCGGTATCTGTATGACTACGATGCGCAGAGGCACCCCGACCTGGTTGGCGGCCAGTCCCACCCCTGATGACTCCTGCATCGTATCGATCATGTTATCTATGAGCTTGTCGACCGAGTCATCTATGATGGTGACCTTGACGGCCTTTTTCCTTAATACAGGGTCCGGGTTGGTACGTATCTTGAGCACTGCCATGATAGATAATTAAAGCATACCCACGGGGTCAACGTCCAAAACCCAGCCCGACGGCAAATCCATGCCCTGAAGCAGGCCGCTAAGTTCGCGCCCAAGCAGTATGACCTGCACCTGGTACCGGCCGCGCAGCCTGGCAATGAAGGCAGGTGCAGGCCCGATTATTTTGATCCCGCTGATACCCCTTGCAGCTACCTCCTGCCCTATCATGGCGGCCATGCGCTCCGCCTGTGCAAAGCATTTGCCCTCGTCGGAGTGGCTGTAGACCAGCCGTGCCATGCGGTTGAAGGGCGGGTAGCCGAACTCGCGCCTGTAGCCCATTTCAGCAGCGAAAAAACCGCTGTAGTCGTGCTGTGCAGCGTATTTAATGGCATAGTAGCCCGGGTTGTAGGTCTGGACCACGGCCCTGCCCCTGTAGACACCCCGCCCGGCCCTGCCCTCAACCTGGCAGAGCAGCTGGAAGGTCCTCTCACCCGACCTGAAGTCCGGCAGGTTCAGGCCGGTATCGGCGCTGACCACGCCTACCAGCGAAACGCCCGGAAAGTCCAGCCCCTTGGCCAGCATCTGGGTCCCCACCAGTATGTCTGCACGGCGCCTGCGGAAGGAGTCCACCACCCTTTCAAAATCTTTCGTACCCGTGACCGCATCGCTGTCGAAGCGGATTACGGCAGCCGAGGGGAACAACTTTTTACACTCAGCCTCCACGGACTCGGTGCCCATGCCGAAATACTTTATCTCGCTGCCGGAGCACTGCGGGCATTTGCGGGGCACCGGGTAGGACCGCCGGCAGTGGTGGCAGACCAGGCGTTTCTCCGCGGCGTGGAAGGTCAGGGCGCCCGAACAGCGCCTGCAATTGAGCACATAGCCGCAGTCCCTGCACTCTACAAAGGTGGCGCGGCCCCTGCGGTTGATAAACAGTATGACCTGTTCGCGGCGCCCCAGCGATCCGGCCATGGCCGTACGCAGCAGACGGCTGAAAATGCCGCGGCCGCCGCTTTTAAGCTCACGTCTCATATCCACTACATCAACCTCAGGCAGCGGCGTCTGTCCCAGGGGCGTGACCCTCTCGGACAGCTCGACAAGCTGAAATTCCCCCCTGGTCGCGCGGTAATAGGTTTCCACGTCGGGCGTGGCGCTGCCCATGATGAGCACCGAGTCGGTCAGGCGTGCAAGCTGGATGGCCACCTCGCGCGCGTGGTAGCGCGGCGACTTTTCAGATTGTTTGTAGGCCCACTCGTGCTCCTCGTCCACAATGATCAGTCCCAAATCGGGTTGAGGGGCGAACACGGCGCTGCGCGGGCCGACCACGATGTCGAAGTCGCCCCGGGCGATGCGCAGCCATTCGTCGTACAGTTGGCCCGGCGTCAGCTTGCTGTGCAGAACGGCAACCCTTCCCGGGAACCTGGCAAAGAAACGGTCGATCACCTGCGGGGTCAGCGATATCTCGGGCACCAGGCAGATGCCCTTCTTGCCTTTTTTGACCGTATCAAGCAGCGCCTGCAGGTAGATCTCGGTTTTGCCGCTGCCGGTCACGCCGTGCAGCAGGAACATGCCGGGCAGGTCCCTGCCGCCGCACCCCTGTATGGCATCCCTGATGGGCAGCCAGGCTGACTGCTGGCAACCGGTAAACTGGAGGGGGAATTCAAGGGGATGGTCGGTTTTAGAGATGGGGTCACGGAATACGTCCTCGCTTACCTCCCTCACCAGCCCTTTCGCCTTGAGGGCGGCTATGACCTCGCGGCCGCAGGCGGCCCTTTTGATAATGGCGGAGGGTTCAAGCCTGCCGCCGGCGGCCTGCAGCGCTTCCAGCACGGCGGCCTGCCTGGCGGCGTGCGCCCTGTGAAGCTCTTCCAGGACAGCGGGCAGCCGTTCACTTTCAAAATTCAGGGCTATGGATTTGCGGTATTTGGGCTTAACCTGCCTGGCTTTTTCAAAGCCCGGGGGCAGCATGATGGCGAGGGCGCTGAAAATGGGGGCCATGTAATAGCCGGCTATCCATGATGCCAGCCTGATGCGTTCGGGCGTGACCAGCGGGAGGGGTGAGATGAGGCCGATAATGTCCCGCGTCTCGGCCACCTTTGTGACATCCGAAACCGCGGTAACGATGCCGCGCACGGTCCTTGGCCCGAAGGGCACGGACACCGCGCAACCGGGCTCAAGCAGGAGTGAAGGGGGTATAGAGTAGGTGAAAGTATGGCGGTGGCCGCCGGCCGCGCCGACGGCTACCTCGGCAAATTTCATCCGGCTTCTTTGGTTTCGCCTGCGGGGGCCTCGGGCTCAGGTGCGGTAAGCATATCTTCAACCGGCACCGGCGCGATCGCATCAGCGATCCTATCGCGCCTTTCCTTGAGCCTTGCTTCCTTGGTGCTGAGCCTCCTGATGTAGTACAGCTTGGCGCGCCTGACCTTGCCGTGGCGCACCACCTCGATCTTCTCCAGTAGCGGGGAGGCCAGGGGGAAGGTGTGTTCGACACCTACTCCGGAGGTCACCCTGCGCACCGTGAAATTGTCACCCGAGTTATGCTTTGTAACCTTGATGATCAGTCCCGGGAAGGTCTGCACCCGCTCGCGGCTGGCCTCCTTAATCTTGAAGCTCACTCGCACATTGTCACCGGGTGACAGCTTGGGCAGGCCCGGCTTGATCTTGTTTTTTCCGATAGTATTGATATCCATTATAGATTCCTTTCCTTAATTTAGTCTTATCAATTATTATTCAAATCCGTAGATTTTACCAGATTTAGGTCGGTATCTGTCAATTCCGCCTTGCCCAGCAGGTCGGGACGCCTGCGTGCCGTCCGCAGGACACTCTGCTTGCGCCGCCAGTCTGAGATCTCCTTGTGGTTCCCCGACAACAGGACGTCGGGCACCTTCCATCCGCGGAATTCCGGCGGCCTGGTATACTGCGGGTATTCCAGCAGTCCGCCGACATGCGATTCCTCGACTAAGGACATCTCTGAACCGATGGCCCCCGGCAGCAGCCTGATTATACTATCTATTATTACCATGGCGGCCGGCTCACCACCGCTCAGCAGGTAGTCCCCGATGCTGATCTCATCGGTTACGAGGTGCTCCGCCACCCTTTCGTCCACCCCCTCGTAGTGCCCGCATATCATTATTATATTGCCCTGCGCCGCATACCCGCCGGCAACCTCCTGGGTGAACAGCCTGCCCTGGGGCGTAAGCAGTATCACCGGGCAGTCGCCTGACCCTATCTCCCCGCGCAGGCACTCCACGGCTTCAAACAGCGGCTCCGGCTTCATCACCATGCCTGCTCCCCCGCCGTAGCAATAGTCATCCACGGTGTGGTGCCTGTCGTGCGTGAAAGACCTTATATTATGCAGCCGCACATCGGCGACCTGCCTTTGCACGGCGCGGCCGATGATGCTGTGTTCCAGGTAGCCCGCAAAGGCCTCGGGGAAAAGGGTTAAAATATCGATTCTCAACATAAACTCTTACACCCTGCAGCTTCAAAAGGCAGGTAATTCTAACACAATCCACTCGTACAACCAAATCTGTTGGCAGGCGGAATATCCTTTACGAATAGTAGAACACATGATCTAATAAACTATATCTTGTGTAATCCCGGTTGCCGCCACAACAATTTGTGGTTTTTACTCCCGTGACCTGGCAAGGCAGTTATAAAATCCTGGCCGGCGCCGGGAACTTTCCCTGAAAAGCTATTGACAAGTGGGGGTAAAAGTGTAAATAATGGGGAACAGTGGTAAAAAGTGGTAAAAAAGGGGAAACGACATGGTAACAAATAGTCAGTGCGTGCACATGACGGACCACGATCTGATCTCTTTTCTAAGGGAGAATGACTTCACGGGGCACCGCTTACGCCTGCTGCTCTTCTGGAGCAGGCATCCCCAGGCCAAGTTCAACCTCGACTGTATTGCGCACGTGCTAGACGTCACCCACTTCCACCTCCGCGAACTGCTGCGCGAGCTGATTGCCAAGGGGATGGTGGAGGAAAGATACTGCACCAGCGGCATCGCGCACTACTCGTTGAACCCCGAGCATGCGCTGAGCGACTACCTGCATGAACTGGCCACGCTGGACTGGAGCGCCATCAGGAACCTCGAAGGAGAGGTCCAGAGGGAAGCCCTCCTGGTATAACCGGGTTTGAAGGTTAAATTTTAATGTTTGTAGGCGAATATGAATACAAGGTTGATAACAAGGGGCGTCTGCCCCTTCCTCCCCGTTTCCGCAGGGAGATCGAGGACGGCCTGGTGCTGACCATGGTGGCCGACAACTGCATCCTGGCTTACACCAAGACAGACTGGAACAGCATGACGGCAAAGCATGCTTCGGACAGCTTCCTGCTCTCCGAGCGCCAGCGCAAGATCAACCGTTTCATCTTCAGCAACGCCAACGAGGTCAATATAGACAACCAGGGCAGGATCGCGCTGCCCTCCACGCTGCGCGAGCGCTGCGGCATATCAGACTCGGCGGTGGTCGCCGGCAACAACAACTACTTCGAGATCTGGGAACCCGCCGGCTGGCAGCAGGGGCGCCCCACCCTCGAAGAGGTGCGCCAGTTGGCAGACGACCAGGAGGAGAAGAAATGAGCGTGGCCACAGTGAACAGGATACACACCCCGGTGCTGGTTGAAGAGGTAGTCGAAGCGCTGGATGTCAGGCCGGGGGGGCGCTACATCGATTGCACTCTGGGGGGCGGCGGACATTCGCTGGCAATCTTATCGCGGTGCCAGCCGGGGGGCCAGCTCCTGGGCATAGACGCCGACCCCGAGGCCATCAGGCTGGCCCAGCACAATCTCTACGACTTCTTCGAAAACTCCGTTATCATCAACGACAACTTTTACAACATTGAAAACATCTGCCGCGAAACCGGCTTCAGCACCGCCAGCGGCATACTCTTCGACCTCGGCCTTTCATCTCTCCAGTTGGCCAGCGCCGAGCGCGGCTTCAGCTTCCAGTTAAACGGCCCCCTCGATATGAGGTTTAACCCGGACGAGCAGCTGACCGCTGCGGACATCGTCAACCGGCTCCCTGAGGACAAGCTCGCCCAGCTCATACTCATCTACGGCGAGGAACCCCTGGCGCATAAGATAGCCAGGGCCATAGTTGAACACCGGCCGATCTCGGACACCGCAGACCTGGCCGCCATAGTAGCATCAACGGTGGGCGACCGCTACAGCAGGATACACCCCGCAACCAGGACCTTCCAGGCGTTGCGCATAGCGGTCAACCGCGAACTCGACCACCTGACCACTGCGCTGGAACAGAGCATCAACTGCCTGGCCAGCGGCGGCAGGCTGGCCGTCATCAGTTATCACTCCCTAGAGGACCGCATCGTAAAGAACTTTATGCTGCGCGAGGCCAGGGGCTGCATCTGCCCGCCCAGCATACCGCAGTGCCGCTGCCAGCATAAGCCGTCCCTGGAGCTGGTCAGCAGGCATCCCGTGTGTCCCACAGAGCAAGAGACTGAAAGAAACCCGCGCAGCCGGAGCGCCAAGCTCCGTGTGGCGGTCAAGCTATAAAAAATAACAGGAGGCAAAGAAAATGATCGGAGCAAAAAGACTCAATTCCATCCTGAACAACGACCGCAAACTCCTAACCATATTCGGGGGCATGGTCTTCGATGGCGTCGTTTTCATCAGCCTGACGATAGCGATCGCCATTCTTTATTTCGCACAGTAAGTATTTGATTACAAGAACACATTAAATCGAAGGAGGCTAGGATTAATGACCAAAAAACTAATTACCGGCATCGACGTGGGAACGACCAAGATATGCACCATAGTCGCCACCCTGGATTCAGGGGGAGCGCTGCAGGTGCTCGGTGTCGGTCAGGTACCGTCCCATGGCCTGCACAAAGGCATGGTGGTAAATGTCGATGAGGCCAGGGACTCGGTAGCCGAATCGGTCAAGCGCGCTGAGCAGGCCAGCGGCGTAAAGATCGAATCGGCTTACATCGGTGTAACAGGCCGGCACATCAGTTCGGTCAACAGCCACGGTGTGGTTGCCATACCGCGCACCGACAGGTTGGTGAGGTCGGACGACCTGTCACGCGTGCTGTCAGCGGCCAAGAACATGAACATACCCGATGACAGGAAGATACTCCACCAGATACCCCGCGGATACAGCCTTGATACCCAGGAAAAGATCAAGAACCCGGTGGGCATGCACGGTTTTAGGCTGGACGTTGAGACACACATCATCACCGCCTCAACCGCCTCGGTACAGAACCTTGTTAAGTGCGTGCGCAGCGTGGGAGTCGAGATCGACGACCTGGTGCTCGAACCGCTGGCCAGCGGCGAATCCGTTCTCACCCCCGAAGAGAAGGAGATCGGCGTTATCATGGCTGACATCGGCGGAGGGACCACGGACATCGCAGTATTCAAGGACGGCAGCATTTACCACACGTCCATCATCCCCGTAGCGGGCTACCAGTTTACCAGCGACCTCTCCATTGGCCTGGGATTGCCCTTCGAGATCGCAGAGGCGATGAAGAAGAAGTACGGCAACGTTTACCCAGAGACCGGGTCCAAGGACGAGGGTTCCACGCTTACGGTGGAGGACGGGCACAGCGTCTCTTACAAGGACCTCAGCAACATACTGAGGGACCGCATGGAGGAGTTACTGAGGCTGATACTGCTGGAGATGCCCGACACCAGCTATGCATCGCTTGCCCCTGCGGGATTGGTAATGACCGGCGGCGGATCCAAGATGAACGGGCTGGAAGCCCTGGCCCGCGCCACCATCCGCATCCCCACCAGGATAGGCGAGCCAATGGGTGTTTACGGCATCACCGACGTGCTGCATGACCCTGCCAACGCCACCGGCGTAGGGCTGCTGCTCTGGGCCATCAAGACGGGCGGCAAGCCCACCTGGGAATCGAAGGCCAAGCCGGCAGGCCAGGTGAACAACGTCATGGGTATGCTCAAGAAATTCTTCGGCGCATAAAAATTTTAGGGAAATATCAGGAGGTTAATACAGAATGTCAAAATCAATGTTCTCGACCGCACCAGCCAAGATCAAGGCCATCGGCTGCGGTGGCGGCGGCTCCAACGCCATCACCCGCATGGTCCGCGAAGGCATCAAGGGCGTGGAATTCATCTGCATGAACACTGATGCCCAGGCCCTGGCACTGGCTGAAGTCCCGGTACGCATCCAGCTCGGCGAAAAACTCACCCGCGGCCTCGGCGCCGGCGGCGACCACAATGTCGGACGCAAATCAGCCGAGGAAAGTCGCCAGGCCATCCAGGAAGTAGTGGCCGGCGCAGACATGGTATTCATCACAGCCGGCATGGGCGGCGGCACCGGCACAGGCAGCATACCCGTAGTGGCCGAGACCGCCAGGGCCTCCGGCGCGCTCACCATCGCCATCGTCACCAAGCCATTCTCCTTCGAGGGCGCCCGCCGCATGAAGGTCGCCGAGGAAGGCATCCTACAGCTTTGCGACAAGGTAGACACGCTGGTCATCATCCCCAACGACCGCATCGTTGAACTATGTGACAACAAGACCACCGTGGACAATGCCTTTAGGCTGGCAGACGATGTGCTGCGACTGGGTGTGCAGGCCATCGCCGAGGTAGTGACAGTACCCGGCCTGATCAATCTCGACTTCGCCGACATCAGGGCCATCATGAAGAACTCCGGTCCCGCCTGGATGTCGGTCGGACACGGCAAAGGCACCAACAGGGCCATCGAAGCCGCCAAGGCCGCGCTGGCCAGCCCCATGCTGGACGTATCCATCAGCGGCGCCAAGGGCGTTCTCTTCAACGTCACCGGCGGCAGCAACCTGACCCTCTTCGAGTGCAACGAGGCGGCCGACGTGATCTCGCAGTCGGTCGATCCCGATGCCAACATCATTTTCGGCGTCGTCTTCAATTCGCAGATGGAGGACGAGGTCCAGATCACTATCATAGCCACAGGCTTCACCGCACAGTACGGTTCCGGCGTTCCCACCGAGGTCGAGTTGCGCCGACTGCTGAGAGGAGCTACCGAAGACAGCCTCGACGTACCCTCGTTCCTGAGGAGAGGCTCGCGTTATCCCAATGCGCAAGTCGCAGCCCCTCAACCGGCAGGCATGAACAGGATGCAACGCTGACCTTTTAGCTTCAACCATAGCAACCCTCTGGACGGGGCGGAGAAAATTCTCCGCCCCGTCCTATTTATGTCTCCTAAACCATTGACTGCGACTATATGTTGTGTTAGTATCCAGTGAAACCACATACTGTAGTGTTAAAAGATGAAGTGTCCTTCTTGTGCTGAGCCGGAATCCAGGGTAATCGACTCCAGGAGCCTGGGGGAGGAGATCAGGCGGCGGCGCGAGTGCGCTGTATGCGGGCACCGCTTTACCACCTACGAGAGGCTGCAGAACAGGAGCCTGTTCATCATCAAGAAGGACGGGCGCCGTGAGGAGTTCAACCGCGAGAAGCTGTTCTCCGGCATGCGCAAGGCCTGCGAGAAACGCCCCATGCCGACCGGCACCATCGAGAAGCTGGTTGAGACTATCGAGGCCGAGCTTTACAGCCTGGGCAGGACCGAGGTATCCAGTTCCCACATAGGCAAGATCGTGATTGCCCGGCTTTCGGAGCTGGACCACATAGCTTACATACGCTTTGCCAGCGTTTACTACGAGTTCAGCGATATCACGACGCTCAAGCAGGCGGTGGACACACTTATCGAGAGCAAGCTCGGCGCGCCCCTGGATGGCCAGCTCCCTCTTATCAACAAGGATGTGCTGTCGGGGCAGAGGCGCCGGGCCAGGCTGAGACAGCGCGATGGTAAATAAGCAATCCAAAAACCGGCTTCCCGATACGGTAGGGAATTTCGTCGCCAGGACGGTCTTTACCTATACACAGACCATGGGCATCACCGACAGGCGTGAGCTCGAGGAGCTGACAGAACAGGTAATTTCGAGGTTGGAGAAGAGTATGTCAATGGATGAGCAGACCACAGCTAAAAGAATGGACCCGGCACTGCCCGGCATGGAGCACCTGGTATCGCCAGTCGTGCCGCCGCTGCCGCCCAAGGAGCGCATAGAGACCATAGTTAACGAACTGCTGGCTGAAAAGGCCAGTGCCAAGCCACCGGCTGAGAGGCAGGCTGCTATGCAACCGCCCCCGGCAGCCGTTTCTGCGCCACCGATGGATGCGCTGCCGGCCGTAAGGCCTGCCGCGGTCGAGTTGAAGCTGTCGGAGAACGCGCTGACGGTCCTGGAGAAGAGGTACCTCCAGAAAGACGCGAAAGGCGAACCGGCTGAGGCGCCCGAGGACCTTTTCAGGCGGGTCAGCCGGCACATAGCCTCGGCCGAGCTGATATTCGATAAAAATGCCGCGGTAGAGGAGTGGGAAGACAGATTTTGCCGCGTGATGACCTCGCTGGACTTCCTGCCCAATTCTCCCACGCTGATGAACGCCGGCAGGGAACTGGGGCAGTTGTCCGCCTGCTTCGTCCTTCCTATCGAGGACTCCATGGAGTCCATTTTTGATGCCGTCAAGTACACTGCGCTCATCCACAAGAGCGGGGGTGGCACGGGCTTCTCCTTTTCCCGCCTCAGGCCCAAGCAGGACCGCGTGGGCTCCACCGGCGGCGTGGCCAGCGGACCCGTGTCATTCATGCGCGCCTTCGACACGGCCACCGACGTAATCAAGCAGGGCGGCATGCGGCGCGGTGCCAACATGGGCATCCTCAACGTGGACCATCCCGACATAATGGAATTCATCACCTCCAAGGAGGACCCCAGGGCTTTCACTAACTTCAATATCTCCGTGGCGGCCACCGGCAGTTTCATGCAGGCCGTCGAAGCCGAGGGGGACTACAACCTGGTCAACCCCAACACCGGGGCGGTGGAAGGGCGGCTCAACGCCCGCCAGGTGTTCTGCAAGATAGTCGACATGGCATGGAGGACAGGCGACCCCGGCATCATCTTCATCGACCGCATCAACGAGTTCAACTCCACGCCCAACCTGGGCAAAATAGAGAGCACCAATCCCTGCGGCGAACAGCCGCTGCTCCCCTACGAGTCGTGCAACCTGGGCTCGGTCAATTTGTCCCACATGCTTCGCCCGGCTAACGGCCTTTGTGAGATAGATTATGACAAGTTGAAGGAGACGGTCAGGTTGGCCGTGCGCTTCCTTGACGATGTCATCGAGGTCAACCAGTACCCCCTGGCGCAGATAGGTGAGATGACCCGCAAGACGCGCAAGGTCGGACTGGGTGTAATGGGTTTCGCCGACATGCTCATCCGGCTGCGTATCCCCTACAATTCCGAAGCAGCGCTGGATACGGCAGAGACGGTCATGCGATTCATCTCCGAGGAGGCCACGGCCGAGTCCGTTGCGCTGGGCCTTGCGCGAGGCCTCTTCCCCGCCTTCAAAGGCAGCACCTACGACAGCAAGGACGGTCCTAAAGTCAGGAACGCCAACCGCACAACCATTGCCCCCACCGGCACGCTCAGCATCATTGCCAACTGCTCCAGCGGCATCGAGCCCCTCTTTGCGCTCAGCTACTTCCGCCACATACTGGACGGCCAGACCCTGGTTGAGATCAACCCCTATTTCGAAGCAGTTGCCCGGGAAGAGGGGTTCTACTCGCCGGAGCTGATGAAAAAGCTGGCAGAGGGCGGCAGCCTGCATGACATTGAGGAGGTTCCCGGTTGGGTCAAGGAGGTATTCGTCACCTCCCACGAGATCTCGCCCGAGTGGCATGTAAAGATACAGTCGGCCTTCCAGAAATACACCGACAGCGCCGTCTCCAAGACGGTCAACCTCCCCTTTGAGGCCACCATCGAGGACGTGCAGAAGGTCTACATGACGGCCTACAAGGTCGGGCTCAAGGGCATCACCATTTACCGGGACAGGAGCCGCGACAGCCAGGTGCTCAACACCGGACAGAAGGAGGCGCCCAAGGCCAGGGCTAAGGACGCCGAGGGCGAGGCCAGGCCGGCACCGCGGCAGAGGCCCAAGATCACCAGGGGCATAACCGAGCGCGTCACCACCGGCTGCGGCTATATCTACGTCACGGTCAACTTCGACGACAAGGGCATTTGCGAGGTGTTCTCCAGCCTGGGCAAAGCCGGGGGCTGCGCCTCGGCCCAGCTTGAGGCCACCAGCAGGCTGATCTCGCTGGTGCTACGCTCCGGCATAGAGGTCGGCTCGGTCATAAAGCAGTTGCGCACCATCAGGTGCCCGTCGGTGTCCTGGGAGAACGGCCGCGCCATACTGTCCTGTGCCGACGCCATCGGCAGCGTACTTGAGAAATATGTTAAAAAAGAGGATGATAGGGTATCGCCGGACTGCGCCCCGGGCGGGCCTTCCAACTACAGCGGCCAGTGCCCGGATTGCGGCAACCAGCTGGTTTACCAGGAAGGTTGCCATATATGTCCCAGTTGCGGCTATACTAAATGCGGGTGATGTAAACCGAGAGGATTTGTGAGGTGGGTGATGAATGGACACTGTTGAGAACCGCTATTCGCTTGCATATAAACAAATAGCCAGGGCTGCCAACGACAGCCTGCCCTTCAAGAAGTTAGTCAGCAACATCGCTGCCAGCGCTGCCAGGGGATTACAGGCCTCCGGCTGTGCTGTGATGCTGCTCAACCCGCGCAGGGAATACCTCGATATCGCGGGCGCCTGGGGTCTGAGCGACATGTACCTGCGCAAGGGGGCCATCAATGCCCGCAAGAGCTATCCCGAGATACTGGACGGCAAGATAGTGGCCGTGGACGACATCTGCTCGGACAGGCGCACCCAGTATCCCGAGCAGGCCGCCCGGGAGAACCTAAAATCCCTGCTGGGCGCGCCTATCATGCAGCGCGGCGAGGTGATCGGCGAGATAAGGGTTTACACCCGTGAGAAGCGGCGTTTCAAACCCAACGAAAAGGACTTCATCTCCACGGTGGCCAACATAATGGCCCTCACGCTTGAGAAGATCGAGCTGGCGCAGGACCTCAACAGCCGCCACCAGTCCAACATCGCGCAGCAGAAGAGGTTGACCAGTTTTTCCGACCTCCCGCTTGCTCCCATCAGGCCGGTCACTTTCGGCCATCCCAGCGAGGAGGAATTCGCGCGGCTACTGGATTTCTACCAGGTTGAATGGTTGTACGAGCCGCGCTCCTTCCCGCTGTCCTCGCAGGACAACCGCATCACCGAGATGTTCACCCCTGATTTCTACCTGCCGGAGATAGACCTTTACATCGAGCTCACCACTTCCAAGCAGAGCCTAATAACGGAGAAGAACCGCAAAGTGCGCCACCTCAAGGAACTGTATCCCGACATCAGCATCAAGCTGCTCAACAAGGGGGACTACTTGAAACTGTTTGCCAGGCACGGGTTCATACCCCTGGGTGAGAGCAAGATGACGGGCGTGCAGCGCTACCTGTTCAGCAAGACACAGATCCAGCGCCGGGTCAAACTGCTGTCCAAGCAGATATCCGTGGACTACCAGGGCCGGGAGCTTGTGCTGATAGGCATCCTCAAGGGCGTGGTCTGCTTTATATCCGACCTCATGCTCAACATATCCATACCGGTGACGGTGGATTTCATGGCCATCTCCTCGCCGGCCGACAAGTCCGACCTGTCGATCAGGATACTCAAGGACCTGGACACGGACATAAGGGACAGGCATGTGCTGATGGTGGAGGACATCGTAGACACGGGCATGACGCTGAACTACGTGCTCAACAACCTTACGGCCCGCAAACCGGCCAGCCTCAAGGTATGCACACTATTGGACAAGCGGGTGCGGCGTTTGATAGACGTGCCGCTGGATTACGTGGGTTTCGAGATACCTGATGAGTTCGTGGTGGGCTACGGGCTGGACATGGGCGGAAAGTACCGCAACCTCCCCTCTATAGCCATATTGTAACTGCGTCAAAAAATAAAACGCCCCAAGTAACCTCGTTTTCCCGGTTCCTCATCCACCCCCGTCACACAGGCCAACCTTCGCTCGCCATGTGTTAGGGCCTCTGCCTCCCCGTTCCAACTTTGATTACTTGGGACTTTACAAAATTAGCACATAACCGCATATATGTCAATACCCCGCCTGAACGTGAATAAAAATTTTCCTAAAAATTTCTTAAAACTATTTACTGCGTCAAATTTCACGTTCTCACCACCCGAAAAACAGCTGCAGCGTGTCCGCGATTTCCTGCCCGCAGAAGAGGGCCAGCATACCACCGAAGGCCAGGAACATGCCGAACTGGATGGGTTCGTTGAGCTTCCTTACCTTAAACACCACCAGCATGGCGGCGGTCAGGACCCCGGCTAAAACAGCGATACACATTGCCACCAGGGCGACCGGGTAACCGAGCGACGCGCCGACCAACCCTGCCGTGCCGACGTCCCCCAGGCCCACAATGTCCTTTTTAAAAAATTTAGGCACGGCCCAGATTAGCAGGAAGGCCCCGAAGCATATTCCCAGCCCGGCCAGGGCGCTCAATAAGCCCGGTGCGGTGCCCGTGAGCGGCCTGAGGGAGGCGAATACCAGGGCGACGGCGATGCCCGGGTAGACTATGACACACGGCAACAACCTCTGCTCCAGGTCGGTTACGAAAAGGACGATGAAGAGACAGCCGAAAACGATGGTGACCGTCGCCTGCCAGGTCAGTCCGAATACAGTGAGTGCCAGCACGAAGATCAGCCCGCTGGCCAGTTCGACCAGCATGGAACGCGCCGTGATGGAATGCCCGCAGTAGCGGCATTTGCCCTTAAGCAGCAGGTAGCTGACGATGGGGAAGAGGTCGCGCGGCTCCAGTGCATGTCCGCAACTGAAGCAGTGGGAGGGCGGGCGGAGCAGGGATTTGCCGGCGGGCACGCGGTCGGCCACCACGTTGAGGAAGCTGCCCACGCTGATGCCGAGCAGGAAAAAGATGGCGGCGATGATTATCTCCAGTTAAACACAAGTCCTTAAATTTTATTTGGCCTGACGGTACGTCAGAAAGGCAGTGATATTGTCGGCGGCCTCCTGTTGTGCCTTCTCTTTCCAGGGAAAGGCTAAGATCACACCCTTTAATACAGGGATATCCTTGTCCGAGATCAGTTCCGCCGCCCTACTGAAGGCCTCAATAGACTCTCCTCCTCTTTCCGCATATATATCAGCAATGCCAAGCAAGGACCAGGCAACCCAATCGCTCTTATCAGCTACGTATAAATTTAAATCGTCGGCTACGCGGTCAATCACGCCATAAATAGCCGCCTGCCTGCAAAAATCATTGAAGTATTCGATGTCATTCCTGTCAGTATAGATAGAGCGCGTTAGCCGGGCACGTCCTTTCTCAGGTTGGACAAACATAACGCCTGCTTCGCCACGATATCCTTCCAAGCTTTTTAACAGACCACCGTAATAAGAGTTTTGTGACCATGAGGGATCAGCTTTCCGTGCTTCAGCAATCTTTAACCCGGCTGCCTGGTAATCACCTTTGAGCATCAGTGCCAGCGCCCACTTGTTAAGTATTTCGGCATTAGCCGGAAGCTGTTTGTCTGCACGTTCATATAAACGTATTGCATCGTCCCATTTATCAGGGTTGTTTTGAGTTGCCCAATATGAATATACGTCTCCAGACACATAACTCCAGTATGCAAGGTACGGTTCTAACTCTGACGCGGATTTATATACAGCAGTGCTCAATGCTAACAACCTAGATTTCTCAGTCGCATCATCCTGAGCTAGTGCAAGTAGATACAGGCTATGCCCTATGCGACCATAGTAGACGGCCTCTTGCGGCTCAAGTCGTACGGCCTCCATGTAAGCATTCATAGATTTGCCTGTGTCATGGTTCCATAAACGTATTGCGCTACATAACTTCATATCCGCAAGAAAAACGCTGCAGGTCAACCCGATCCCCATTATAAGAAATGCAGCCAGAATGGCCATGGAGATGACTTTTCGCGTACCGCTAACCGTTTCGGGTTTACACATATCAATTTCAAGCGTGGTACTCTGGATGTGCCGCTGTGGCACAGGTTCCACTCTCGCACTGATCCTGTTAAGCACAACCATAAAGCTGAGTATCATCCAGAACATTAATTCAGGTAATGGTGCCGTGGGATTAAACAATAAATGAATACAGTATTGCGCAATACCTGCTATAAAAGCGCTTGTCAGAACAATAATCTCGTTCCGCCGCGTATAAAACAGTAATCGTAAACCTGTGAAAAAGAAAATGACCATTATTGCTATAAATGCAATCAGTCCGAAGACGCCTATGGTGACCCCCAGGTAAAGGTAATGATTTTCAGGTTGGCCCAACAGCATTGAAATATTGGCATTACCACTTTTCATGGAATTCGGATAGCGCGTTTGGGAAAGGACGACAAAAGACCCAGGACCATATCCGATTATTCGCCTGAAATCGTGGTACCTATCCTGGTAGAATGGCACTTCGGGTGAGTCCAGGATAACGTCCAGGGCACACTTCCAAATATCTAAACGCATACCGAGTGTTTTCAATCCTGCTTGACCGGCTATTGTAGTCTGCTGCTCCGACGTATTTCTGACCTGGGTGCTGTCCCTTGACACCATAAGTTGCCCGATCATGGCTCCGGCAGATGAGAGCAGCAATAAAAGTGCCAGTCCGCATAAAGCAATCGTGGCCTTTCTTTTTTGAAATATGCCCCACAGCAGAAATAATATAAGAATTCCGGGTATAAAAAGAAGCACAGTGATCGAGTATTGCGCCAGGTATAAACAGATCATCTGCAAAGCAGCAGCTGTACTAAGTAATATGAAGTTGACCGTCCTTTTGGTGCCCGCCTTTTCTTCATACCATGCCAATATCATTAAGGCAAGCGTAATTGGCAGCACCATGGACAGAAAGCCGCTTAACGATAGCGGATTGCCTTCCGTAGAATAAACGCGGCCGTTTACCTGGAAAGAAAATCCCGGTACTAACTTAGGGTAAAATAACGTAAATATCCCAAATAACGAAACTATGCCGGCTGAAATTACGAGGGTGACCAGGGCTCTGTATAATTGCTGGCGGCGGTGCATTTTTTGGCTCATGACAAAGAATATTGCGATCCACGATAAAGTGGATATTAATCCATCTTTACGTGCTAAACTCCCCCAAAAGCTTTCGGCGGGTATAATTGAAAAGATGGTGGATCCGCACCAGGCAATGCCAAAGACTATTACTGCTATTTGCAGCGGAGATTGAACGACCCATTCCCTCAAAGACATCAGGCTAAACTCTTGTTTTCTTAAAAGCCATTGAGCGATAAAAACTCCCAGCAATATACTTGCAATGAACTGGATCAGGAGTGACTTGGCGAGGTAGAAAGCCTCATAACCAAAGGGATTGAAATAAATGGGAAGTAAGAAAATGAGTACCAGCCATGTAACCTCAAGTGCAACATCCAAACTGATGGGCCAGGCTGCTGCGGGTATCTTATCCTTGCAATACATTCAGGATGCCAACCATGTGACTTTTGTCACGTACAATATTGGTGCTAAGATATAACATACGATAGTTGATATGCAAGAGCGGTACTTAAGTACTGTTGTGGGGTTACCATAAGGCTATTGACCTTGAGATAGCGTTAGTGTATAACTAATGTATCAATAAGAAAAGTCCGGTGAGGTCGGTACGGACGTACAGTAGAATAAGGAGGATAATAATATGAAAAAGTTTTTCAAGTACGGCAATAAAGGTTTCACACTGATCGAGTTACTGGTTGTCATTGCCATCCTGGGCACGCTGGCTGCGGTTGTCGTTCTAAATGTAACCAAATACATCGGTTCGGGCAAAACCGAGGCAGCTGCAACGGAGAAAGCAAATGTGCAGACCGCAATAGCAGCATATATGTATGATCACAGCGGTACGGTACCCCCGGCAGGTGTGGCCACTCTTTCTGCCTATTTCATGAACACTCCTCATGGTACCTATACTTGGGATGCGTCTACCGGGGCAATTACCGGATCGACTTACCCGTAAAGTATTTAGCAGTGGTTTTATAATAAAAAGGGCACGGATCCCATATCCGTGCCCTTTTTATTACGATAAATCCTTAATAGTTATTGCCGATATTTCCCGCCCTTAGCAACTTGTTCACATCCTCCGCATCCTGGCAGAACGCAAATACATAGTCCTTTGTAATAATACCCTTCTTGAAAAGATCCACCAGTGCATCGTCCAGCGTCTTCATGCCTATGTTGGAACTTGTGCGAATAGTGTTAGGGATGAGGAAGGGCTTGCCCTCGCGTATCAGGTTCTTCACAGCGGGGTTCGCCAGCATTATCTCCACCGCCGCCACCCTGCCGCCGCTAATGCGGGGCACCAGCACCTGGCTGAATACGGCGATAAGTGTGGATGCCAGTCGTGCCTGAGCCATGGTCCTCTCGTGCGGCGGGAACATATCCACTATCCTCTCCACCGACTGGGCCGCGCTGGGGGCATGCCCGGTGGACAGTACCAGGTGTCCGGTCTCGGCCACGGTCAGCACGGCGGATGCAGTTTCGATATCGCGCATCTCGCCTACCAATATCACGTCCGGATCCTGCCTGAGCACATACTTGAGAGCATTGACGAATGAATGGGTGTCCTGCTCAAGCTCCCTTTGGGAAAAAGCGCATTTCATATTGGGGTGCACGTACTCAACGGGGTCCTCGATGGTCACGACGTAGCGTTTCATGGTGTTGTTGAGGTGGTTTAGCATGGCAGCGATGCTGGTGCTCTTGCCTGAACCCGTAGGCCCCGTGACCAATATCAGGCCGCGCGGGCGGTTGATCAGTTCCTTGCACATATCAGGCAGGCCGAGGTCGTCCACGGTCGGTATGCGCTGCGGAAGCAGGCGCACGGCAAGGCTGATGGAACCCTGCTGCCAGCAGGCGTTGCACCTGCCGCGTCCCCCGCCCTGCAGGGAATAGGCAAAATCCACCTCAAACTCTTTAGTAAAAATATCTTTCTGCCGCGCGGGTGCTATCTGGTTGAAGAGGTGGTCGATGTCCTCGTGCCTCATCACGGGCAGACCCTCGGCCGGGCGCAGTTCCCCGTCTATGCGGAAAAGGGGTGGCACGCCCACGATAAGGTGCAGGTCCGAGGCCCTGCCCTCCCCAGCCAGCTTCAATAACTCGTCTATGTGCATCTTAAGTTTGATCTTAACCGCGGCTACTGCTTTACGGTCAACTGCATGGTGAATGTCACTTCCGTGTATGTGCTTGTGCTGACCGAGCTTATCATCACCAGGCTGAAAAGTCCGGAAGCCCTCAGGTCACGTGCATAATTGAGCATTATCTCCTCGCTGGGGGCCGAGCCTTTAACCTCTATGGTGCTTCCATCGTCGTTGACGCTGGTAAGATACACGGTGGCGGGCAGCGTTGCAAACACCTGGCCGAGGCCGCTGTTGACCAAGCCCCGCTCGACTGCAAGGGCCTTGATGGGAGCGTTAAGCTGCGTAAGTGTCTTCTGGTAGGTGTCGCTCGCTTTAGTCGTCATTTCTGTCGCGTCTCGGTACTGTTTTTGCAGGCTGCTCAACTGCGTGTTCTTCTCGTTCATCAGCAACTGCATATCGGAAGTTTGTTTTTCCGCCATACCGCTCATCAACCACATTCCCAGCGCCAGCAATGCGCATACTCCCAGGGCAACAAGCGGCGCAAAGTTGATGCCAGCTGCAACCGGCCTGGCGGCAGGCACTGTGCCCGGCATGACATTGATATTCACCTTTGACAGCTGGCTGATGGTGCGCAACGCAAGCCCGCTGTTTACGATAAAATCGTTGGCATCGTGTTCCGGCGGATAGGCAAGCAGGGCCGGCGCCGGCTTGACCGGGTAGCCCATTACCATGGAGAGTGTCTCGCGCAGTATACCGCTCACCACGCAGTACGTCTGCTGGCCCAGCGGGCTGCTGGGATGGCCGGAATTGTAGAAATTGATGGTCCTGTCCACCTCTTCCTTGACCAGCCGGGCCTTGTCGCCGTCGCTCATGGTGGCGCCGCCCGGGAAGGGCAGGCTGCGCATCAGCTCTGGGAGGCCGTTGCTGATGATTATCATGTCGAAGGAATTGGCCTGTACGTTGATCACGATGGCGGTTTTTTCATCGATAACGCGTGAAACGGCCAGCGGCCTGAGTTCAAGGTATTTAAGCTGCAGGCCGCAGAGCTTGAGAGTCTCCGTGACCGAATTGACGTTGTCGTGGGGAATGCCTACCAGGCAGAGGGCGACCTCGATGTCAGACGTCTTCACCTCGGTCCAGGACGTGTAAAGCGACGCCAGGGGGACCGGTATGGCCCGCGCCATCTCTTTTTTTGCGGCCTCCGCCATGAGGGCCGGGTTGAGTTTGGGCACGTACACCACGCGGTAGATCGACTGAATGCCGCTGACGCCGGCCACCGCCTCTTTATCAGTTATCTTGTATTGTGCCAAAACCATGCTGATCACCTGGCTGACATGTCCCTTCTCGAAAACAACGCCGTTGCGCACCCAGCCGGCCTGCAGCGGGGCTTCCGCTGCAAATACCACCCGTTTGCCCTTCAACGAGGTGATTTTTACAGAGCCGTCTTCGATATTTACTGTGAGCATATCTCTAAATAAACCATAAGATCAGTTATTACAGTAAACTTGCATGCTTATGGAAGCGTTATCCAGCTCACCTTCCACCGTGGCAGGGCTGATGGTAACATCGTTGAACTGGCTGGAGGGCAGCTTTTGTCCCACGGCGATGAGGAAGTTCTGGAAGTTAGCCACCTGGCCGGTCAGGCTTAGTGAATAGCTGAGCATGGGATAGTCGGCGCCTGCCATTTTGCCGGTGGAGGTCGAGACAGACATGCTGGTTATGGTGATATCGTAGTCCCATGCCAAATCCATGAGTATCTGCGAGACACCGGCGTTCTCGTTGACGTTTTTATACTGCGCTTTGGCCGCCTCCAGGTCCGCCTTCATCTTGGCCTCCCCGGTTGTGACGGTAGACTGAGCCGCCATTTTGATTTTCAGCGCGTCTATCTGCGATTGGACCAGGTTTGTCTGCAACTGCACAGCAGCCTGCTGTGACACCTGGTCAAGGTAGGCTGTGACCATGGGCACCATGACTATCAGGAAGAGGGCCAGTATGAGGATCAGCCAGACGGAGGTACTGAGGCGCGGAAGGCGCTGGGCTATACTGCTGGTTGTTGACTTAGGCGCTTCTACTGGCGGTGCCACAATATTTATTCTTAAAGGTATTTATTCCTATTATACATGAAAACCGACTGTATTCAACACGGCTAAATCATCAATTGGCAACAAATATACAACAACTACTTCCTTTTCCTGTATTTGTTTTCATTGACGATGAATAGGGTGTTATTAAATTCACCTTCAACCCTTAATAACTTCTCCAGAACTGTGTGACACTTTTTAAGAGAACTGCTGTCATAGGATCTAAGTATGATAATACCGCTATGCGAATGGGGTGGATATACCCTTACGTCTCCAAAACCTCTGTCAAGAGTGACTAAAACGGATCCCCTGCCTTGTGCAGTTTGAAAAACCGCACTATCAGATTTACCACTTAGGGCAATATCATGGACTGTTTGAAAAGGCAAACCTAAAGCTTCAAACAAGCGAACTGTCTGTAATGACACACATTCATCGATAAGGAAAGCCGGCATTAACCCGCCTTGACCAGGTAAATCTCTTCATCTTCCACGATCTGCCTGGCATATCTAATGCAAGCTAATATATCATCTTTTATGATACCGGGGTAATGCTGCTTTATGATTTCCTCCGGTGTTAACCCGTCACCTAACAAACCCAGAATAATGTCCACAGGAACACGGGATCCGGCTATGTGTGGTTTCCCGTGAATAACATCCGGGGTAACTTCGATACGTTCTATAATTGTTGCCATGTCCGTTCTCCTCGACTGCGATACTCTATACCAACTATATCAGTTATTTGCTTATCCAGGATTGATTTTACCATAACCTGGCCATTTTGCCAGCCTACAACCTCAAATCAAGTGCAAATGAGGCCGCCCCGGCAACAGCGCCCATCTTCTCAGAGGATAGCGCAGTGATGCGCTCCACCAGCAAAGATTTGGGTATCGTAATTATCTCATCCAGGTTAACTGCGCACTTCGCAGGCATACCATCTTCTTTACCAAGAAGCACCTCTACCGGGATAGACCTGATTGTTCGCGTAACTACAGCGGCCGTTATAGAAGACCTGATTTTGTAAGCAACCTCCCTCGACAGAAGCAGGACCGGCCTCCGGCCGGCAGGCTCAGGCAAATCAGCCCACCATACCTCGCCCCTGTGCATTTACCATCGCTCCCGCGGTAGAATTCTCCCCGCCAGCGCGGCCTGAGCGCGTCCGGTGTCCTCTCTCTCGGGCATCTTTTCATAGCCGCGGCGGTATACTATATCCATCTCTCCTTCTTCAACCTGCCGCAGATAGATCAGGCAGGCTTCACGTATCAGCTCAGCCCTGGCCCTCTGTTGTTTATTGGAAACCCTGTCAAGGCGGTTGAGCAAATCCTGATCTACCGGTACCTGGATTACCTTCTTAACCATAGCAACTCTCCACAATATATTATGTAAGTATTATATATAATGTTTTACACAATATCAAGGCTTCGCCTTTAGAAATTCGCTATTGTTTGAATTTTGGTCTATGGAGCTTGGAATTTCTTGCCTTAGCTCTATCCTTGCGGGCGTTAGCTAATCAATTTCTACAGGAAGCGCACAGCTGTCGTCACTATGGCAATCATTAAATCCAATGACGTGTTAGATAGGTTTTGGAGACTCATTAAGGTGCCGTGATATATTGATTTTGTTTGTTTTAGGTGCTTCTACAAGCGATGCCACCACTTTCATTATTGATAGTATTTATTAATATCTGTGCATGAAGCATACAAGTTAATCTCAATTCCGGTAATCAGCGGTAATCGTATCCAACCACGGTCGGTGTTCCAGGCTGCGACGGTATCCATCCGGGCAACCCGGTCGTCCCCATAAGTCCAGCCTGATATATTAACCGGGCGCTATCACCCAGCGTTACAGATTTGCCATAAAGTGATCCCCAGACCTTCGCACTTCCAGTAAGGGATATCGCGCCCTTCGGAGCATAGATAATCGCCGATAATTTGGAACCGTTAGATAAAGTGACATTGCCGGTTTTGGAGATGACTAACGGAGTCTGGTTTAAAGGGAGTTCTGCTGTTGCACCACCTCCCAAGGTGACGTTGCCATTGACAATGACCACATTTCCACCGGCCATAGTACATCCGTTAGCCATCGAAAAAGTGCCTCCGATATACAATGTTCCCACCACGTTTATTTTTGCTGTGCCGGTTAATTGCAGGTTACCTGTAATATAGCTGGGATGTCCCGGACCCCCCAGGTCCCAGGTACCGCTACTTTTGCTAAAGGATGCCACGGTCTGCCCCTGTGTCTGTGCCTGTAGGGTATACGCGGCGATATCTATAGGATCTGCAACCGTGATCCACGGAGAATCCACTGGACCCTCCTTGATTGTTCCCCCGACCCCATCTTTAATATATTTATCAATAGTGGTATATGCCGATGCATTGCCGTCAATAGTGGGGCCATATTTGCCTTTTGAATTATATATTTTACCGTTGGCATAGGCATCACCCAGGGTCACCGATGGATCGTTAGAGCTGATATTAGCATTACCTGTCAGATTAATGTTACCGTTCAGGCTTACGGCTGCCTGATTAAATACGCCCTGGGTCCCACTTTCTTTATTTACCTGTATGACAATCGTTGCTTTAGGTGCCAACCCTGAAGGGGCACTGGACTGCCAGAATAATTTCGTCGTCGTGCTCTGAGGAAGTAGTGTAACATCAACATTCATACCATTGATGCCTGATAATGTATAAGAAGCTGTGGGCGCCGTCCCGTATCTATACTTCCAGATGCAATCCGCCACCCCTGCATCGGCAGCATAATAGGCTATTGTATCCTGTTCCACGTTGCTGTTGATGGTCATGAATGATTGCATGGCCCACAGACCGGGCACGATGATAATAGATGCAATGATCAGTAGTACAAGTGCCATAGGCAATACCATACCCGATTGACTATTTTTTAAAATCGATAGTATCCTTATTACCATTTTGCTCACCTGCCTCAGGGCAAACGCTGATAAATTCTAAATAGTTGGATGTAACTACTCTTGCCATAGACTGCTTTTAGCTTGAGTAGATAGGCATTAGCAGAGGATGGATCAGCAGTAAACGAGGTATCAGCATTAGGGTACTGGATAAACTGCGCAACGATAGTCCCCGAATTGCCGTCTTTCTTGCGCAACAGGTTTGTACCAGATACGACATAGTCAACCGTGGTAGTAGTTGTCATATTGTCGGCCTGGTTCCATACATAGCGTTTCAAAGAGCAAAGTACTGTGCCACTTCCAGTCGTGATATTATCCGCGCTCTTTATATCCTTGGAAATCCAGCTTGCCGCCTGGTGCACCTGGCTGAGCAAGATATTCTGGGCTGTATCCGTGGTAGTTATCTTAAGGGCCATATTGACAGTCATAGCCAGCAAGGCTGCTATAGCACCAAGTATAGCGACGATAGCCAGCAGTTCTATCAGGGTATATCCGTCATGCCCTCTTGGTCTCAACTTCTGCAAAATGCTTTTCATGTGATCTTTTATATCTCACTGCTTTACAACATATGCATCGATACTGATAGCAGGGCTCCCCTGGTAGCTGACCGAAGCATTAACTTTACGAATGTTGCTGTCACTGCCATACGCCGCCCCCGCTGAGCCGATGGTAACTAAAACGGTATACCCCTCATAACCTGACGGCAAGGTTTTATGCGAAGTGTCCCAAAGCGGACCCTGGGCTGACGGTATAGTATACGGAATATTTGTCTGGTTGGTTATGCCCGTCCAGTTACTGGCGGAAACTGATTTAACATATTCCAGTTCAGATTGGGCCAACCCCTCCGCCAGGATATTCTCACGGGTCACACCTGTGCTTTTAACATTTACGTATAATCCCGACAAAATAGCGACACCCACAACAGACAGTATAAAAAGCGCAACCAGGACCTCTACGAGTGAAACCCCCTGTTGCCTATCCGCACTTTTATTCAGCATATCTTACAGTACCGCAATTGGTTTCCACTCGGACCAATACCATAATATTAGCATTGTTGAAAAATATTAGCATTATTCACGGATATCATGTTGCTGTGTGGATACCCAGCCCTCAAGTGCCCTGCCTGGAAATATTTGATTTGAAATTAGGTCCTATTTCGGTATAAGTTCCTGTGATGAGCAGAAGGTGCTTTTGCCGATATTCTGCAAGAGTAGCTTGAACGCTTTGCTACTGACCACTAACATTCTTGATCTGCATCGTAGTGGAAGCCGGGGTCGCATTGGTCCCCTGTATTTCCTCAGTGGGAGCAACGTTAAGTTCAAAACCTTCAACCGGATTCTTTCCAAGGTTAGTATCATAGATGACCATGGAGTTGCTGTCCAGCACGACGCTATTTCCAATTACTGAAGTGACTATGGCCCAGGAGTTGGAGTCAAATTTAATGTGGCCACTGGGGGCATATACGATGCCGAAGAGGGCAGGGGAACTCCGATCACCAACATTGCTATGCAGCGTTACAGTCCCGCCGTCACATATCAAATTCAGGTTGCTGTAAGCTATTACATCAGTATTTGATTCTATATTTATATTATGACCATCCGCCGGAGCCCCATGAGCCAGTAAATAGTATTGCTTACCCGTGTTAGCCGGATCAGTCTGGATTACGGAATTGGCGTTAGACGTAATCCAGCCATTCACCCATACCACGCCCTTCAATATGACCTTGCCCCCCGCCTTTATATTTAGGTTCCCATTGATATATGAAATGTTTCCCGGCCCACCCAAAGTGACCGTGCCACTGACATCATAGGTCCCGGTTCCGTACGGGGTGGCAAGCGGTAAGGTGAGATTTGGCCAGCCTGACGGTGCAGGACTGATAGGCCAATAACCGCCCAGTTGTGCCTGCTGCAGGTACCAGGTCTCATCGAGAGTCTGAAAGTCCCGCACCGCGGTTTGCTCGCACCCTTTTTGGATCTTGTCACATCCCTCCACAGTGCCGGTGTAATATCCCCTGCCATGCACGCTGCCGTCCACGTCCAGACCACCACCGGCATAAACATCTGCATAGCCATCCACCGGCCCGGACCTGACCAATGAATTGCTGTCAACTTTAAGATCCACGTTCTCCAGTCCGCCCGTGGCGGCGATGGCGTAGTCGAACGGATACCCGGTGACTCCCGGTGTGGCGGGACTGCCCGGGGTACCCGGAATCTCCGGGTTGCAATAAATATCTACCGCCGCGAATATCCTGGCCTTTTCTACACCATCCACCTTCGCAATTGAAGTGATCTTGCGTTCATTAAGGTCCCATCCCAGGGCGGCAGCCGTATCCAGAGCGCGCTCCACTGTCATGTTGTTTACCGTAAGATTTCCAAGTACGGGCACATCTCCGGCCTTCAATGTTTGTATTTTCCAGAAGGCATCTTCCATACCAGCCTTAGCTGCATAATATGCCACAGTGCTGGATTCCAAATCGCGGTTGACTTTGGCCGTGGTACCGGCAGCCACAAGGCCTGGTACAACTATGCATAACGCCAGCACCATGATCATCATCACCATCGGCATAACCATGCCCGACTGGTCTTTCAGTCCCTTCGCTATCAATTTATTAAACATAGCAAGCCTACCTTAACCCGCCTAATAGCCCTGGGTTATTTTGTAAACCCTGGTCACACCGGGGTTACCGACATTGCTGTAATCAGCCTTCACTGTCAAATTGAAATATTTTGCAGAGATGTTTTCACTCGTGAAGGTGGTGCCGCCACCATCTATGGACCGCGCAATTGTCATGGTTTTTACAGGATCGGTACCAAGCTGGCTCATGCGTTTTATAGTGCGCTCATCATTATCAATCAGGTACGTTACGTTCTCGGTAGCAAATCCTTCTCCCACGGAACGTTGCATCGAACACAAGATCTCACCATCGGTTGTCTGCACAGCGGTGGCGTATTTCATATCCCTTGAAATCCAGCTGCCTACCATGTGCACCTCGCCGAGTTCCCTGTTCTGCCACATTGCAGTAGCACTGGTCTTCATCACCAGGCTGACGGTCATGGCCGCTGCAGCAGACAGCACACCAATGATCGCCACTACAATGAGAAGCTCGACCAGAGTAAATCCGCTACGGTTAGTGTAACTCATTACTAATAACTTCCTCATATAATTCTGAATGACTAATATTTCGCCCGGTATGTCTCAATTGTCAGGACCGGGGCACCCGGGTCCGGGTTATTTACATATCTCACCGCTGCTGTGATTGTGTGGATACCGGTAGCCTTTTCTACCGACGATACTGTTATCTCATATCCGGTGTAATCCCACGGCTGACCCGTATGCAATGGGTCCCATCTGGGAGGATCAGCGGGCAATGTGTAATCCCAGGACGATGGAGTGGGCGTACCCGGATAAAGAGTGTCATAGTCTTGCGAGTTTATGTATTCAAGCTCGCTGCGTGCAAGGCTTTCAGCAGTTATATGGGTGCGCGCGGTATCATTGCCCTTAACAGCTGTGAAAACACCGGCAATCACCGCCACTCCCACAAAACCTAGAATGAGAAGGGCAATCAACACCTCAGCAAGGGTAACGCCCCGTTCCGACCTGCGCACACTCAATGCCCTCATCATCATCCTCCAATCAGGCTCATGCTGGAGTAAATAGGAACGAAAATCGAGAGCGCCAGGAAGCCAACGGCCAACCCGATGATGATGGTCATGGCGGGCTCGATCATGCCAAGCACCGTCTGCAGCTTGTCGGCAGACTCGATCTCGAAGCTGTCGGCCACTATATTAAGCGTGTTGTCCAGGTTTCCCGTCTCCTCTCCCACGCGCGTCATCTCAACCATGAGCGGCAAAAACTCGGGGTACCTCCCCATGGCCGAGGCAAAGCCCTCACCTTTGACGATATCGGCCTCGACGTCCATGAGTGCTTTGGAGATGACCCTGTTGCCACTCGACTCGGCTGTAAGCTTGAGTATCTCGGGCAGGGGCAGGCCGGACCGGAAGAGGATTGTAATGCTGCGGCAGACACGCGCCAGCGTATTTATCAGGTTGAGCCTGCCCAGCACCGGCATCTTCAGCATGAACCTGTCTTTCTGCAGCGCGCCTCCGGGCGTCCTTACGTACATGTAGAGAAGCAGGCAGCCAACCAGCACGGCCAGCATTACATAGACGCCGTAGCTACCCATAAAGGTGACAAAGGCGATAAGCACCTTCGTCATGAGCGGCAAATCACCGCCCAGGGTCTTGAACATGTCCATAATGGGAGGCAATATAAAGGTGACAGCCAGGAAACCTACAACTACCGCCAGAACCAGCACTACGATGGGGTAGGTCATGGCCTGCTTGATCTTGCGCGCGGCGGCGGCGGATTGCTCGGAATAAGTGGCAAGGTTGCGCAGCACGCTCTCCAGTTGGCCGGTCTGCTCACCCACGGCTATCATCTTGCAGTACATGGTATTGAACGCCTTTGGATGCTTTTCCAGCGCTACCGATAGCGGGTTGCCCGCGCGCAGGTCGGATATCACGGTCTCCAGCATCCTGGCCAGGGCCTTGTTGGTGGTCTGTATCTTGAGCAGGTCAAGGCTCTGGACAATGCCCACGCCCGACTCGAGCAGCAGGGCGAGTTGTCGGGAGAAGAGTATGATCTCCTCTGGCTTGGCCCCTTTTTCGAAAAAGGAGGGCATACCTGATATGGCTGCGCCACCCACGGGCTTCAGGCTGAGTATCTGGTATCCGCTTGCCGCCAGCCTGTTTCCCGCCTCAGTCTCACCAGTAGCGGCGATCTTACCCTTGACCACCCGCCTCTCAGCGGTGTAACCGATATATTCGTAGTCCAATTCTATGTCCTTGCGGGCGCACCCAAATAAACGCCCGCATGCCCGCAATGCAATAGTCCTATCTACAATAATACAATATATGTATTAAATGTAAATAGAATATTAGTCACATTTGGAGTAGTACTATGGTACTACGTAGCGGTACTTAGGTAATGGTATAGGCGTTGCGCAGCACCTCGAAGGGCGTGGTAACGCCGGCCTTGGCCTTCATCATGCCGTAGCGGGCGATGGGCACCAGGCCCTCGCTAAGCGCCGCGGCCCTGATGTCGGTATTGCTGGACCCGCCCACCATCAGTCGGCGGATATTGTCCGTCACGGTCAGTATCTCGAATATGGCGGTTCGGCCGAGATAGCCTGTATATACGCAAGCCTGGCAACCTTCACCGTACATGAACTCCGTCTTCGCTTCGCCCATCTCTTTCTCATAGGCCATCTGCTCCACCAGGGGCGCCGTCACCTTGCGCGCGCAGTGGGGACACACCCGCCGCACCATGCGCTGGGCCACGATGCCAATGATGGCAGAACTGATGAGGAAGGGCTCAACCCCCAGGTCGATCAGGCGGAAGATGACCCCCACCGTGTCGTTGGCATGCACCGAGGACAACACGAGGTGACCGGTGAGGGCCGACTGGACGGCAATGAGCGCTGTTTCACCGTCTCGTATCTCTCCCACCAGTATGACGTCGGGGTCGAGCCTCACAATGGCGCGCAGGCCGCTGGCAAAGGTCAGGCCGGCCTTGATATTGACCTGTATCTGGTTGATATTTGAAAAGCGGTACTCGACGGGGTCCTCCACGGTGATGATGTTCTTGCCCACGCTGTCCAGCGAGTTGACGGCAGCATACAGGGTGGTGGTCTTGCCCGCCCCGGTGGGACCGCTGATCAGCACCATCCCGTAGGGCATCATCAGCATTTGCTCGAACATCTCCTGGCTCTCGCGCAGAAAACCGATCTGCGGCAGGGCCAGCGCGGCCATGGACTTATCCAGAAGCCGCAGCACGGCCATCTCGCCGTTGACCGTATTCACGGTGGCCACGCGGACATCTAAATGCTTATTGTCTGAGTCAAATGAAAACTGACCGTCCTGCGGCCGCCGGTGATCGGCTATATTCATGTCTGAGAGTATCTTGATGCGCGAAATGAGGCCGGTGTGCACCGTCAGCGGCAGCGATGATACCGGGTGCAGTATGCCGTCGATCCTGTAGCGGATGCGCACGCTGGTCTCGTCCGGCTCGATGTGTATGTCCGACGCCCTGGCCGTGACGGCCTCGTCCAGGATCTTGTCCAATTGGTGCGCTATGGGGGAATCGCTGGTAATCTCCGGCGGCAGGACCCGGTCGTCGTACTGGTACATGTCGGACATCCCATCCACCTGGGCAGGCCTGGCCACTCCCGGTGCTCCAGATGGTACCGGTGCTCCAGGTGGTACCTTCGCACCCGGCGTGACTGCAGGTGTGGCTGCACCCTGGACGCCGCGCGCAGGCGCTGCACCCGCAGCATGGTCCAGCGTGGACGCATCCCTGAGGGCGCGGTAATTGTAATCGATTCCCTCCTTGATGTCCGCCTCCGTAGCAGCCACCGGCTCGATGCGCCTCCGGGTGTAAATCGACAGGTTCTCAACGGTCAGTATATCGCTGGGATTGGCCATGAAAACCCGCAGCGTGTTATTCTCCAGCGCCAGCGGCAGCACCTTGTACCTCTTGGCCACGTCCTCGGGTATCAACGCCATGGCCTGCGGCATGGGTGCCGCATATTGCAGGTTCAGCTTGGCGATGCCCTGCTGAGACCCGCCCCCCGGTGGACCACCTTTTGCCTTGGCATCATTCGGATTAATAGCCATGCATACCTCGTGATTTAACTAATTATTGTCAGGCCAGGGCTGCCGCATCCGCAACCTCGATGATCTTGATCTTCTGCTGCCCGGCGAAGAGCATTGCCTCCTGCGTGAGCACCGGCCAGGCCAGCAGTACCTTATCATGTATCCCAATATCATAAGCCTTGGTATCATAGGCCGATACCGCCTCCAGGCCGACGCCCGCCGGGTTGGAGAGTATGCCTACAGAAATTGTATGCGTAAACAGGCCGTCGTCAAAATAGGCCACCACGTCAACGGTATATTCCGCCCCAGACCGGCCGGGGATCCTGGCCTTCTCCTCGGTCCTGTAACCCTGCTTATGCAGGTATTCCAAGAATTTAACCCTGGTTTCAAATTTGAAGGGCAGCGGCGTCACGGGACGAGGTGCAATGTTTTGCACGCCATCCAGGAAATCTTCCAGGTCCTTGCTGTCAAATGCCTTGATGCGCTGCCTGCGGGCGAACTGCCGGGCCTCGCCGTTGAGAGATGGCATCGCCAGCATGACCTTGTCGTGTATGCCCAGGTCGTACACCTTGTTGTCGAACCTGAACACATCCTCAAGACCCACATCCTCGGACTCCCTGGCGAAGGCCACGCCCACGCCGATGACAAGTTCGAGAAAGCCGTCGTCACGCCTGGCCAATATGTCCATGACATGCGCGGCCCCGGAGCCCGCCTTGCTGGTGACCCTGGCCGCCTCAAATGTCTCGTATCCCTGGCCCTTGAGGAAGTCAACCAGCCTCCTCTTGGACCCCATGTCGAAAGCGATGCGGCTCCTGCTTATCTCGTTCAGCACATAGGAATTAACATTGTGGATTACGGCTTCCGCGTCGGGGAAAAAGAGCGAGCACTTGAGGCACTGCCACTTCAGCCCTATGTCATTGGCCAGCACACCGCAGTTGCGGCACTTGTAGTTTATGCCCAGGCTCCTGTAGTCCGTGCCCAGGAATTTAAGCGGCTTGTGGCAGTGTGGACATATGTACTTGCCGCCCTGCAGAAAATCCTCTTCCAGGCCGTTCCTGCCGCACGACAAGTGCTCGATCACCCGGCCACGCGCGATGTTGCCAGATTCGCACTTGGGACAGCGGATGCTGGGCCTGAGGTTCATGGAGTTGCAGGATGGACAGAATATCAGCCGGTCGTAGTAGCGCGACTCCAGGCTGCCGTCCTGGACCAGCGAGTCCAGTATGGGCACCGCCTCCTCGGATGTCTTGCCCAGTATAGGCTCCACCTCGGGGTACCTGACGCCTGATTCCCGGGTGACATCGATCACGGGACGCACCTCCTCCATGCTTCCGTCCATCAAGCGGCTGATCAAATCGTTGACTCCCTTATCGTGGACCGCGCCCTGTCCCGCCTCAATTATCTGGATCATCCATCTACACCCTTTTAGTTTAATCTAACATGCGATTTGCCATTTTGCAAATAGGGCGCTATTTATGGTAGATTTCAAATAAACCTGTTCCACATTAGTTTTCAATACAACGATATAAACGGGGTACGGTTATTAGATATTTGATGAAATTAGTACGCCGGTCATACCCGTTTATCCTGCTTGTATCTATAATAGCCGTAGCCGGCATGCTGGTTCCCGCCGGCCAGGGCAGTGCAGACACCAACAAGACGCTCACATGGAGCGTGATGGACACGCCATGGGACGGCTCCAACGGCATGTTCATCAGGACTCTAGGTATAAACTCCTTGGCACTGGGGCAGGACAGCAGGACCTTCTATGCTGCGGATACCGCCAACAACGGGTTTTACAAATCCACCGATGCAGGGTATACGTGGCTGGCCAATACCAGCCTGACCAATCCCACAAACACGATACATGCTTTTGCACCCCTTTGGAATGTGCTTGTGGCCCCTGATGACGTAAAATTCGTGCTGGTAGTTACCGATGGCACCGGTGCTCCCAACGGGCCAAAGAACCTGTTCTTTTCTTCGGATGGCGGTGGGACCTGGCTAAACACTTCTTTCCCCACTCTTCCTGCAGGCGAATATATCAGCTGCCTTGATTTCTCCCTGCCGTATGGGTCAAACAATCAAAGCCGTGATATCGCGGTGGGCACACGCATAGCTGGGGGCACGGGGGGGCGGCTGTTTACCCTGACTTCAACCGTGGCAGGCTCGTGGGCAGGGTGGAGTACCGATCAGCTCGTGCCTGGTTCTATGGGGGTCATATCCGTCAAATTCTCCCCGGCTTATGCCACCGACCAGACCATAGTAGTTATTTCATGTACAGCGACAAAAACGTGGCTCCACCTGGGCAAACATGATTCTGCCACCAACACCACAGTATGGAATACGAGCTACACTAATTACCCGGTTGACCTCGGCATTATTGCCGACTCCGGCACTATCATAAGGACGGACATTGAGCTTCCGGTTGACTATGTTGCATCAGACCTTGCCCTGCGAGGCTGTTTCGTCAACATATTGGCCCAGGCTAACTCGGCTGTACTGTACGTCAACAACAGTGCTCTCACTTTCAATATTACACCCTCAAACCAGCGCATTTACTCTATTGTGTACAGGGGTGTAAACGCATCGGGCACACTTTTTGCCGGAAGTGCACCTACCCCCACGGGACAGGCCCTGACAACAGTATGCCGCGTATCTGATCCCCAAAGTTATTGCACCAATCCCAATCCGCCCCAACTGCCCTGGCTGCTTTCCGATAGATATAAATCGCCCAGCGGCGGGGCCAACTCTGGCCGTGCTAACGCGCTGCTGGCGCTGAGCAAAGACGAAGCCACTATCTATTGCGGCACCAGTGGCGAGGACTCAACCCAGGGCGGTACAGGTTGGGTGGCCGGTAAATGGCCGTTTTCCAAACTGGCAAGCGTGCCGCTTGACGAAGCAGCCTTTTCATACAGTGTGGACGATGGGGTTAATTGGAACCAGATCGGCCTGATTAATACGGAGCTCACCCGGTTATCCGATGTTGCAGCGCTGGAAAAGCCCCTGGATTCGTCCGTGCTCGACAACCTTTACTTAGCGTCACTTAATGAGAATACTACAGTGACTTACGCTTTTGACAGCGTATGGCGCAGCACCAGCGACCCAATCGGCAGGACGTGGGAGAGGATTTTGACCTGGTACAGCGCCGGAGATGACATCATATTGCGCGTGATTCTGGGTGAGGTCAGCAGCACCAGTAACGTAATCGTGTTCGCGGACAGGTTCACCAACAACATCGCCTACTCTGCCAGCTCGGGCGACAGCTGGTCGGAGGTGGTGAGCGGCACAAGTGTAAAGGACATCTCACTGCTGGATGCATCCACGATGTACGTGCTGGATGACTACAGCGTGCGCAAGATGACCCAGGGCGGCACGGCCTGGCAGACGGTGAAAAAGCTGAATACGGACATGCTGGCCACTGCGCACACGGTGTGCAACCCTGTTAAAGACACTTCGAGCAAGGAGCTGGTCTTCGTGGGCAGCGAGGGCAACTCGGATACCGGTGTGGCCTGGGCCGATTTCGCAGCCTTCAACCCACAGTTCACAACCCTGAAGGAACTGCCCATCCAGGGCAATGTGCATGTAGCCACGGACGACCTCTACAATAACTACAAGAACATCTATGCGGGTATCAATGATACGCTGACCAATGCGGATGGCACAATCTACCGCTGGACAGTGGAGGGGGGCTCCGGAAGAGGTTCCGTGCAGACAAGCATTAACTGGGACCCCCTAGAACCCCCCGACAGGGGATTCTACGCCGTCTGCATGCTCAACAACGTGCTCTATGGAGCATGGAACACTGATATCGACCCTCCCATCAACAGCAGCGGCGCTGACCGCACGCTGGAGGCCAGGGTCAGGGTGCCCCCGCCGCCCCAGTGGGACCAACTGGTGGACGGCTTGCCGCCACCACCACCTCCTCCCAGCATCAACCAGGTTCTTTTTACGCGTGAGCCGACCTCCATGCACATATCATCCAACGCCTACAACACCCTGTGGGCTATCGACAACAATCCATACAATTTCATCCTGAAGCAGGGGTGCCTGTGGCGGTTCGTGGACTCGGTGGCCAAACTGGGCCCCTGGCCCACAACGCCGGCTCCCGGCAGTCTGATAGGGGCCGATCCAGCCACCGGCCGCTCCCAGCAGATCGATTTTAAATGGCGACCGATGAGGGACATCTATGGCTACGACGTACTTATAGCCAAGGATGTCAACTTCACCCTGCTGCTCAGCCAGCAATTGCACATGACCCCCGTTGACAATGTCAGCGGCGCATGGATAGTTACCCCCGCCGACCAGGAGGACCCTTCCTGCTGGATCGCGCCCGGCGAACTGGAGGTGGGGCGCTCCTACTACTGGATGGTGCGCGCGTCGAGGTCGTGGATGGGCACCCCCATACACAGCCCCTGGTCACCTACCATGTCTTTCTCGGTCAGGCCCGGCTTCATGGTCACATCTGAGTACATGGGGCCTACACTGCTGGCGCCGGTGGACGGCATATGCAGCAACTGCATGCCTCCCATGCGCTTCAGCTGGTCGCCTATTAAAAACGCCGAGACGTACGAATTCACGCTGGCCAGGGACGCCCAGCTCAAGGACGTGATCATTCAGGAGACGACCGGGACCACCGGCTATGAACTGAAGAGCAAGTTGCCCCTGTCTACGCCGTATTACTGGCAGGTCAAGGCCGTGGCTCCGGTGATCAGCGACCCCAGCCCGGTTGGCACCTTTACGCTGACCGAGAATATCACACCGCCGCAGAAACAACCGGCCATCAAGACCAAACCTGGCGCGGTGCCGGCCCCTTCCAATTTCTGGATCTGGATCATTATCGTGATCGTGGTTGTGCTGCTCATCCTCATCAATGTCTACGTGTTCATATCACGCAGGCGGGACATGTAGGGACGTACCGGCATGACGGGGTTAAAGTTGGGTTCTACAAAGTGAACGAAGTATTTGAAAGCATCCACGCGCTGGCCTCGGGGGTCAAGGGCTTCCTGGCCGATGACGAGGGCACAGCACTGTATGAAATGGCGCTGGCCGCGTCAAAGCTGGGACCCTGCATGGAGATAGGCAGCTTCTGCGGAAAGTCTACCGTCTATTTAGGGTCGGCGTGTAAACAAAACAACAGCACGCTCTTCACCATCGACCACCACCGCGGATCGGAGGAACAACAGCCCGGCCAGCCCTATTTTGACCCCGAGCTCTTCGACAGCCGCGAGGGCAATATAAACAGCCTCCCTCTGCTTCGGGAAACGCTGAAAAAGGCGGGCTTGGAGGACAACGTGGTGCCCATGGTCACACGCTCAGGCGTTGCCGCCAGGAACTGGGCCACGCCGCTGGGACTTGTCTTCATCGACGGGGGGCACAGCTACGAGACTGCGCTGGCGGACTACCTCAACTGGTCCCCGCACCTGCTGCCGGGGGGTTTGCTGGTTTTTCACGACATCTACACTGACCCGGCAAAAGGGGGACAGGCGCCGTGGGAGGTGTATAAACTGGCGCTGAAGAGCGGCAAATACCTTGAATTGCCCATGGTCAACAGCCTGGGCAGCCTAAGAAAGCTCGATGCCGTGGTGGTCGAAAAGAAGGTTTGTTGCTGACATGGGCTTTAGCATGTCGGCCGCCAACAGCACCGCTGCAGATGTCCAGGTGGGCTTGGTCAGCGGCCAGATCTCGTGCTCGGGAAATGCCACGCCGTACCAGTAGGCCCCATCCTCGTCCCTCATCTGGTGTATCCAGTAATAAATCATGGCCGACTGCTTATACTCGCCGTGCACCGCCAGCGAAATGGCCAGTTCGCTGCTCTCTGCGGCAGTGACCCACTGCTTCTCAAGGTTGCACACGGACCCCTTGCCATGCACGATGAACTTGTCCCAGCTGTCGTATATCCTGTTGACCGCCTCCCGCCCGTTGATCACGCTGCACAGTGCAGGGTAATACCAGTCCATGGCAAAGGCGTTGATGCTCTTCTCATCGATGGGGTCGCCGTAGGGCAACGGCATACCCAGGATGGCGGTGCGCAGCACTTCATTGGCCTCGCTCCAGTCCCTGCGCTCCTCACCCATCAACTCCGCCATCTTCAGGGCGCACTTGATGCTGAGGTAGGATGAACTGCAACTGGCTATCTGCGCGGTGGGATAGACGCTGCCGGCCGCATCCCTGGCCCAGTATATCTCCCCGTTCGGCCCGCGCATATCAAGCACGTAGTCGATGGCGCCCCGCACCACCGGCCACATATTGTCTAAGAAGGCCCGGTTGTCTGTCACCAGGTAGTGGTGCCAGGCGCCCACGGCCATGTAGGAAATGGCGTGTGAGACCTTGTACATGTCCTTGGGTTTGCCATCCTTGTAGTTGGCGTACCAGCTGCCGTCCGGCAACTGCATACCCGCCAGCCACTCGTAAGCTTTCTCCGCTTCATCATGGTAGCTGCCTGCATCTATGGCCATGGCGCACTCCACGTGAGTCCACGGTTCCACCAGCCCGCCTTCGACCTCGGGCACCGAGCCGCGGTTCTCCTGAAGGCCGACGATGCTCTCGAAGGTGGGGCGGAGAAACTGTTCGGATAACAGCGCCTCCAGTTCCGGCATCTCGAATGTAGTGCTGTTATCCATTACCATTTATATTATCCAACCTTTATCTTATTCTTACCCTGGCTCTCGATGGCTTCACTATAGTAGTCCGCCGTCTGGGCAGCCGCGCTGTCCCAGTTAAACAGCCTCCTGACTCTCTCCGTGCCCATGATGCCCAACTCCTTGCGCCTGGCCCTGTCATCTAAAAGGGCCTTGATAGATTGCACCAGGGCACCCGTATCGCCCGGCGGCACCAGTATGCCGGCGTCGCCCACCACCTCGGGCAGTGCGCCGGCCGTGGTGGAGATGACGGGGGTCCCGCAGGCCATAGCCTCCGCCGCGGGCAGGCCGAACCCTTCGTAAATGGACGGTACCACCAGCATGGTGGCCGTGGAGTAATGCCCCACCAGCTTGTCCGTGTCTATCTTGCCTGTATATTTCGTGCAATCTCCCAGGCAGAGAGAATCGATCAGGCCCTCGGTGTATCCCTTGACCAGCGGTTCACCCACTATGGTAAGCTCCACCGCGCGCGTCTTGCGCAGTTCAGCCACAGCTTCTAAAAGATATTTAAGGCCCTTGAGCGGCGTGTCCCCGCTGTTTATAACCAGTATGCGGTTGTCCGGCCGCTGTGAGCCGGGCTGCTGCCTGAACAGGTCGGTATCCACCCCGCAGTAAATGATCTTAAAACGCTCACTCGGCAGGCCGAAGCTGCTCATGATCTCCTGTAGAGAGTGCCTGGAATCGGTGATGAAATGGGAAAGCCGGCGGGCCACTTTTATCTGCGTGTCGGCAAAGGAGTACCAGCGCTTTATCCCCCAAGAGCGGTAGGCGGAACGGCTGGCCTTGAGCGCGAGCTGGCGGTCGATGGTTATGGGGTGGTGGATGGTGGTCACCAGCGGTATACCCATCTGCCTGATCTTGAATATCCCCTCCGTGATGCACTGGTTGTCGTGCACGATATCGTATTTCTTTAGGTGGCCGTCCTGGCGGAACATATCGTAGGCCCTCATGCCGAAGGTGTGCGGCTCGGTAAATATACCGCTGCATTCGCCCGCCCATTCCACGAAGTTGGGCCAGGTGTTAAGCTTGCCCGGGTTGATAAAATAGCGTCTCCGTTCGGGCAGCCTGTAAAGGTCGAGGCTGGGCAGCTTAATCAGGTTGATGCCTTCGGCCAACTCAGGGTAGGGCGGCCCCGCCACCACGTCCACGCTGTGGCCCAGTTTCTGCAGGGAGCGGCTTAGATACCTGACGTAGATACCCTGTCCGCCCGAGTATTTATAAGCCCTGTAGCTCAGCAAACATATCTGCATCAATATCGGCCCGTTGTATCATCTGGTCTTTGCCTTGAAAACACCATGATATTTTACATTTATACGCGAGATAAATCAAGACTGTGCTGCTTTGTAACATGTCTTTGCGAGGAGTCCGCACTAAAAAACGTCATTGCGAGAAGCCCGCAGGCGACGAAGCAATCTAGTCACTGCGGACAGATTGCCACGCCCTTCGGGCTCGCAATGACGAGGTTATTACAAGGCTCGCAATGACAGGCTGTTACAGTTCTGCTGCAGCATGTCTTTGCGATATTGCTTCGCTATATACTTCAGCGGTCAGCCGTGCGGCGTTGCTCCAGTTGAACTTCTCTACGATGCGCTTCCTGCCCAGCACGCTGTACTCTGCGCGTTTGGCCGGATTATCCATAAGCCCGGCGATGGCAGCAGCAAGTGCTGCTGAATCGGCCGGCGGTATAAGTATGCCTGCATCGCCCACCACCTCGGGCAGGGCGCCGGCCGTGGTGGAAACCAGCGGCGCTCCGCAGGCCATGGCCTCCGCCGCCGGTATGCCGAACCCTTCATAGGTGGATGGCACGGCCACCAGTGTGGCAGACCTGTAAAGCTTGATCAGTTCCGACGTCTCGATCTGGTTGCGGAAGGTCACCGCATCGGTAACCCCCAGTTTGGCCATCAGCTTCTCGGTTACGCCGTCCCCAAGGGTCGTGCCGACTACCACCAGCTTCAAATCCCACCTCTTCCTCAGCTCGGCCAGCGCCTCCAGCAGGAAGCGCAGTCCCTTGACCGCCGTGTCACGGCTCATCACCATGAGGACCATGTTGTCCAGCCTGGGTACTTCTTCAGATGGGCTGAACAGATCTGAATCTATGCCGTTATAGATGACCTTCATGCGGGATTCGGGTATGCCGAATATCTCGTGGATGTGGTGCCGGGCCATCTGGGAGACCGTGATTATGTGGGGCAGTTGCCTGGCCACCTTAATCTGCATGCCGGTGAAGGAAAACCAGCGCCAATATCCCAGCCTGTCCTTGATCGATTTGGCGGACTTGATGGCCAGGTCGCGGTCGATGGTGACGGGGTGGTGGATGGTCTCCACCACCGGGTAACCCGCCCTCTGGATATCAGCGATCCCCCACGCCATGGTCTGGTTGTCATGTATTACGTCGTATTTTTTCGCGCCGTCACTGCACAGGTAGCGGTAGGCCCGCATGCCGAAGGCCAGCGGCTCGGAAAAATAACCGGTGGTTATGCCGCCCCACTCGGTGAAGTTGGCCGCGGTGTTGAGCTTGCGGGGATCGATAAACAGCCGCTGCCAGGACCCGAAGCGGTAGAGGTCGAGGCTGGGCAATTTAATCAGGCCGACCCCATCGTCTACGATGGGATAAGGTGGGCCCGACATCATGTCCACTTCGTGGCCCAGGCCGCGCAGGGCGTTGCTCAGGTAGCGCATGTAGATGCCCTGTCCGCCCGAGTATGGATAGCTGCGGTAACTCAAGATACAAATTCGCATGTCAATCTTCTTTCAATAATAAATTTGGCGCTGAATATGATATCAGACTTGAAGGCCCGGCGTATAATATAATGAAGGCATAGGGTGCGTAACCCGTCATTGCGGGCATAAATGCCATAAAAAGTTGCTGAGATTTTGCCGGATTCGTGAATTATGAGACTGTTTTTCGGTAATATTTAACCATTTAATTGTTAATCATTCAACCGGTTGAATGATTGAGG